>OBZK01000628.1_pt1 | contig 21881 bp, 13 predicted proteins | sample 1495511 | NCBI WGS metagenome assembly OBZK01 (sample SAMEA2580233, study PRJEB22360) | human gut metagenome | biome: human gut; feature: human-associated habitat; material: faeces | place: Denmark | collected 2008/2010
TCGTATCAGGTGAGAAGAAGATCGTTGCAAAAAGCGTATTAAACGTAATGGCAGCTGGTATCAAGTGCGGAACAGAGATCACTCTGATTTGCGATGGTGAGGATGAAGAAGAGGCTATGAAGACTGTCAGCCAGGCAATCGAGAGCGGCTTAGGTGAGATGTAATCCCTGCTTTTTGAAGTAGTAATTAAAATAACTAAGAAATAATATGAAGGAGCCACTCCTGGTGTTGGGGGTGGCTTTTTTATGTTAAAATGGTGCCCCTCTGTTATACTTAAGATATGGAAGTGAAAAATTAAGAAAATAAAGTGCGCGAAACGGTTTAAATTGCACAAACAATGCAAAAAATAAAAGAAATAAATTCTATAATATTCAGATAAATTAACATAAAATATATAATAATCTAATTATCAGACAATAATCCCAAAATCAATTATTTACAAATGAAAAAAATCGTAGTATTATCTGCTCAATAAAAAAGTGCTGATGCTTGTAAGTCATACCCCAACTGTGAAAGGATCCCCCCATATAGTCCTTTCCTGCGACTAAAGCTAAAAGGAAATCTTATTTTCCAAGGCACGTAAAGAAAGGAAGAACACTATGGACCCCAAACAGAAACTGCCGGGACTGTATGACCCTCGTTTTGAGCATGACAACTGCGGTATTGGCGCAGTTGCCAACATCAAAGGTATCAAAACACATAAAACAGTTGACCAGGCACTCCACATTGTAGAAAACTTAGAGCACAGAGCAGGTAAGGATGCAGAAGGAAAGACCGGTGATGGTGTGGGGATCATGCTCCAGATCTCCCATCGTTTCTTCAAGAAAGCAGCTTCCCAGGCTGGTATTACCTTGGAAAATGAGAGAGAGTACGGTATTGGTATGTTCTTCTTCCCACAGGATGAACTTGCCAGAAAACAGGCCATGAAGATGTTTGAGATCATCGTCAAGAAAGAGGGTCTTACATTTCTTGGCTGGAGAAAGGTTCCAACTGCGCCGGAAGTATTAGGCAAAAAGGCAGTAGACGTTATGCCTTATATCGCCCAGGGCTTTGTGGCAAAACCGGACAATGTAAAGAAAGGTCTGGATTTTGACAGAAAGCTGTATGTAGTCCGCCGTGTATTTGAACAGAGTAATGAAGATACCTATGTAGTATCATTAAGCAGCAGAACTATCGTATATAAAGGAATGTTCCTTGTAGGTGAGCTGCGTCTGTTCTTTGCAGACCTTCAGGACAAGGATTATGAATCAGCGATCGCCATTGTACATTCCCGTTTCAGTACCAATACCAATCCAAGCTGGATGAGAGCTCATCCTTACCGTTTTATCGTTCACAACGGAGAGATCAATACGATCCGCGGCAATGTAGATAAAATGGTAGCCCGTGAAGAGAACATGGAATCAGAGTATTTCAAGTACGATATGCATAAAGTCCTTCCTATTATTAATCAGGAAGGTTCTGACTCCGCCATGCTGGACAATGCTCTGGAATTTATGGTCATGAGTGGTATGGATCTGCCTCTTGCTGTTATGGTAACGATCCCTGCTCCATGGGAACATGATAAATACATGGATTCAGAGATCAAGGACTTCTACCGTTATTATGCAACGATGATGGAGCCATGGGACGGGCCTGCATCTATACTGTTTACAGATGGTGATATGGTTGGCGCAGTCCTTGACCGGAATGGCCTGCGTCCTTCCCGTTATTATATTACAGATGATGGCTATATGATCCTTTCTTCTGAGGTTGGTGCTATTGATATCGACCAGACGAAGATCGTGAAAAAAGATCGTCTCCGTCCGGGAAAAATGCTGCTGGTAGATACAGTAGAAGGCAAGATGATCAGCGATGAAGAGCTGAAGCTGCGATATGCAGAAAAGAATCCATATGGTGAATGGCTGGATTCCAATCTGGTAGAGTTAGAAGACCTGAAAGTGCCAAACCAGGCTGCTCCTGTACTTGCCAAAGAACAGCGCCTCCGTTTACAGAAGACCTATGGTTATACTTACGAACAGTACCGCACCATGATCCTTCCAATGGCATTAAATGGAGCAGAAGCAGTATCAGCCATGGGTGTTGATTCTCCTTTAGCAGTGCTTTCTAAGAAGCATCAGCCATTATTTAACTATTTTAAGCAGCTGTTTGCACAGGTTACGAACCCGCCTATTGACTCTATCCGTGAAGAGATTGTTACTTCCACTACTGTATATGTAGGTGAAGAGGGCAATATCCTGGAAGAAACACCGGAAAACTGCAAGATCCTGCGTGTGGAAAATCCGATCCTTACAGAAACTGACCTGCTGAAGATCAAAAATATGAAAAAACCTGGTTTTAAGGTAGAAGTGATCCCTATTACCTATTATAAGAACACTTCCCTTGAAAAGGCCATTGACCGCCTGTTCTTAGAGGTAGACCGTGCACATAAGGACGGTGCCAATATCATCATCCTTTCTGACCGTGATATTGATGAAAACCATGTGCCGATCCCATCCTTACTGGCTGTTTCTGCCCTTCAGCAGTATCTGGTACGCACCAAGAAGCGTACAAGTGTAGCGTTGATCTTAGAGAGCGGCGAGCCAAGAGAGGTTCATCATTTTGCAACTTTGTTAGGTTACGGCGCCTGTGCTATCAACCCGTATCTGGCTCATGAGTCCATCCATTATCTCATTGAGACTGGTATGTTAAACAAAGATTATTATGCAGCAGTAAAAGACTACGATCTGGCAGTGCTTCACGGCATTGTAAAGATCGCATCCAAGATGGGTATTTCCACCATCCAGTCTTATCAGGGATCCCAGATCTTTGAAGCAATTGGTATTTCAAAGGAAGTAGTGGATAAGTATTTTACGGATACTGTAAGCCGTGTTGGCGGTGTTACATTAAAGGATATTGAAAATGATGTGGATGTGCTTCATTCTGCAGCTTTTGACCCGTTAGGACTGGATGTAGACCTGACTTTGGACAGTGTAGGAAGCCATAAGTCACGTTCAGGACAGGAAGAGCATTTATACAATCCTCTTACTATCCATCTCCTTCAGGAAGCAACCAGAAGAGGCGATTACAGCATTTTCAAGCAGTATACTGCTACGTTGGATGATCAGGGAAAGACCTACCATCTGAGAAACCTTATGGACTTTAACTATCCGGAAGATGGAGGTATTCCTATCGATCAGGTAGAAAGTGTAGATTCTATAGTACGCCGTTTTAAGACTGGTGCCATGTCTTATGGTTCTATTTCCCAGGAAGCACATGAGACACTGGCGATCGCCATGAACCGGATCCACGGCAAGTCAAATACCGGTGAAGGTGGTGAAAGCCTGGATCGTCTGGTACCGGGACCTTCTGACCACAACCGCTGTTCTGCGATCAAGCAGGTAGCTTCCGGCCGTTTCGGTGTTACCAGCCGTTATCTGGTAAGTGCCCAGGAGATCCAGATCAAGATGGCTCAGGGCGCAAAACCTGGTGAAGGAGGACAGCTTCCTGGAAAGAAGGTATACCCGTGGGTTGCAAAGACAAGACATTCAACTACTGGTGTAAGCCTGATCTCCCCGCCGCCTCATCACGATATTTATTCCATCGAGGATCTGGCACAGCTGATCTATGACTTAAAGAACTCTAATACAAGAGCAAGGATTTCTGTAAAGCTGGTTTCTGAAGCTGGTGTTGGCACGGTTGCAGCAGGTGTTGCAAAAGCAGGTGCACAGGTTATCCTGATCTCTGCCTATGACGGTGGTACTGGTGCAGCTCCAAGAAACTCTATCTACAATGCAGGTCTTCCATGGGAGCTTGGTGTTGCAGAGGCACATCAGTCCCTGATCATGAATGGACTTCGTGACAGAGTGGTCCTGGAGACAGATGGTAAGCTGATGACCGGCCGTGATGTTGCTATTGCCTGTATGTTAGGTGCGGAGGAATTTGGATTTGCAACGGCTCCTCTTGTAACCATGGGCTGCGTTATGATGCGTGTATGTAATCTGGATACATGCCCAATGGGTATTGCAACCCAGAATCCGGAACTTCGCAAGCGTTTCAAGGGTAAACCGGAGTATGTTGTAAACTTTATGAAATTCATTGCAGAAGAACTCCGTGAATATATGGCAAAACTGGGTGTGCGTACTGTAGATGAACTGGTAGGCCGTACTGAACTGTTAAAGAGAAAAGATGATATCCCATACAGCCGTGCAAAAGAAGTGGATTTAAGCCGTATCCTGGATAACCCATATGAGGGCGTAAAGCTGGCTGGTTATAACGAAAAAGAGGTCTATGACTTTAAGTTAGATGAGACAGTAGACGAAAGCATTTTATTAAAGAAGTTAAAGAGCGCTTTAAATAATGGCCAGAAAAAGAGCATTCAGCTGGATGTAAGTAATGTAAACCGTACGTTAGGTACTATTTTCGGTTCTGAGATCACCAGAAAGTATCCGGATGGTCTGCCGGAAGACACCTTTACCATCAGCTGCAACGGCAGCGGCGGCCAGAGCTTCGGTGCATTTATCCCTAAGGGCCTGACTCTGGAACTGACCGGTGATTCCAATGACTATTTCGGAAAAGGCTTATCCGGCGGCAAGCTGATCGTATATCCGCCCCAGGGTGTGCAGTTTAAGGCAGAGGATAACATTATAATAGGAAACGTTGCACTTTATGGTGCTACCAGCGGCAAGGCATTTATCAACGGGATTGCCGGTGAACGTTTCTGTGTCCGCAACTCCGGAGCTACTGCAGTAGTAGAAGGAACAGGTGATCATGGCTGTGAATATATGACCGGCGGCTGCGTAGTAGTCCTTGGACCTACAGGAAAGAATTTTGCAGCTGGTATGAGCGGCGGTATTGCCTATGTATTAGATGAAGATAGAAGCTTTTACAAGCGTTTGAACAAGGAACTGGTTTCCTTTGAAGACGTCTCCAATAAATATGATGTATTAGAGCTGAAAGGCCTGATCCAGGAGCATGTGGCATACACCAACTCCGAAAAAGGAAAGCGTATCTTAGACCATTTCAGCGAGTATCTGCCTAAGTTTAAGAAAATCGTACCTCACGACTACCGCCGCATGATGAATGCCATTGTGCAGATGGAAGAAAAGGGCTTAAACAGTGAGCAGGCACAGATTGAAGCATTTTATGTAAACATCAGAGGTTAAGGAGGCGTCAAAAATGGGAAAGATTACAGGATTCTTAGATTATGAACGCAAAACTGGAAAGGCGCTTCCACCAAAGGAGCGCATTAAAAACTGGAATGAATTCCACATTCCATTAAGTGAAGAGGAACAGAAATTACAGGGTGCACGCTGCATGGACTGCGGCGTTCCCTTCTGCCAGTCCGGCGTGATGATGTGCGGCATGGTCAGCGGCTGTCCTTTAAATAACCTGATCCCGGAGTGGAATGATCTTGTATATACAGGAAACTGGCAGCAGGCATTTAACCGTTTAAAAAAGACCAACTGTTTTCCGGAATTTACCTCCAGAGTATGCCCGGCACCATGTGAAGCTGCATGTACCTGCGGTTTAAATGGCGATCCGGTATCTATTAAGGAAAATGAGCACGCTATTATTGAAAAGGCATATGAAGAAGGCTATGCAAAGGTAAAACCACCTACAGTGCGTACTGGCAAGAAAGTGGCAGTGATCGGTTCAGGACCTTCAGGACTGGCAGCAGCAGACCAGTTAAATAAAAGGGGACACAGCGTAACTGTATTTGAGCGCAGTGACCGTATAGGCGGCCTGTTAATGTATGGTATTCCAAATATGAAACTGGAAAAATGGGTCATTGACCGAAAAGTAAATGTAATGAAGGAAGAGGGAATAACCTTTATTACCAATGCAGATGTAGGCAGAAACTACAAAGCAGCTAAGATTCTCCGGGATTTTGACAGCATCATCCTTGCATGCGGCGCCTCTAACCCGAGAAATATTGATGTTCCTGGAAGAGATGCAGCTGGGATCTATTTTGCAGTAGACTTTTTAAAGGCAAATACAAAGAGCCTTCTGGATTCTGGTTTAGAGGACGGAAACTATATTTCTGCCAAAGACAAACATGTGATCGTTATTGGTGGCGGCGATACAGGAAATGACTGTGTGGGGAATCCTTCTGTCCGTCAGGGCTGCGCTTCTGTGACCCAGTTAGAGATGATGCCAAAGCCTCCTGTAAAGAGAGCAGAGAACAATACATGGCCGGAGTGGCCGCGTATTTTAAAGACTGACTACGGCCAGGAAGAAGCCATCAGCGTATTTGGTTCTGATCCCCGTGTTTACCAGACGACTGTAAAAGAGTTTGTAAAGGATGGGGAAGGAAAGCTGTGCAAGGTGATCTTAGTAAGCCTTACATCACAGAAGGATCCGGAAACAGGCCGTACCATGATGGTGCCGATAGAAGGCAGTGAAAAAGAGGTGCCTGCAGATCTGGTACTGATCGCAGCCGGTTTCTTAGGCTGTCAGGATTATGTGGCTGATGCATTTGGGGTAGAACGCAATGCACGTACCAACGTAGCTACAGAGGCAGGAAGCTATAAGACCAATGTGGACAAAGTCTTTGTAGCTGGAGATATGCACAGAGGCCAGTCGCTGGTTGTCTGGGCTATCAGGGAAGGAAGAGAAGTAGCCAGCCAGGTGGACCGTGACCTGATGGGGTATACAAATCTGCACTAAGGAAAATCTGGCAGAAAATATATGCCTCGTCCGGCAGCCGGACGGGGCATTTTTACAAGTGAGTGACAAAACCCCAGAATCTGTCTATTGCCATATCAGCGGTGCTAATGTATAATAAAACTCTGGTATATCAGGTTTACACTTTGGGCACAGAAGGAGCGGCGTGAAATGGCGGTATTTACGAAAATCGTGATCATGAGGGTATTTGAAGAATTGCTGGCTTTTAAGCAATTAGATAAGATAACGGTAAAAGATATTACAGACAAATGTGGTATCTCCCGCAATACTTTCTACTATCATTATCAGGATATTTACCAGGTTTTTCAGGCATATATAGATTATTCCCTTAATGAGATATTCAAATTTCTGCAGCAGGAAAAAGAAAAAGACCAGGATCATATCTGCGAAAAGGCAGTAGAATATCTGGAGAATCACAGAACAATTTTTGAAAATCTTCTGCGTTCTGTAAAAAGTGAAGAGGTGAGGAAAATATTAGATGACGGTTCCAGCCGTTTTTTCCGTTATGTGGTTGACAGCGTGGGAGAAGGTATTAATTCAGAGCCGGAAGACAGAGAGATGATCTGTGCTATGTGCCAGCATGCAGTCCAGGGGATCATGTATGAGTGGTTAAGCAGAGAAAAGACAGACAAAAAGTCATTGTCAGATATTTTGATGCGTGCCAATTATCTTTTTGGCGGCGGATTAGAACGGGCCTTAGAGAGAAGTGCGAATCGCTCCCGGAATTGATAAAAATGATAAAAAAATAACAATTTAGTACATTTGATGACCGGATGCACAAAAACTGTGCATTCGGTTTTGTTTTGTCTATTGCTCTTTAAACAAAAATCAATATAATGATTAATTGTGACTGAGAGAAGGCAAAATTTCCCCTGTCCCATTTTACGTATGAAAAATACGTGTGTGGAGCAGCAGCCTGGGAAAGAACAGGAGATGAAGAAGGATGCCAACACAAAAGTTCATAAATCTTACAGACAGTAAGAAAAAGACGATCCTCACAGCTATGTGCAGGGAATTTATGAATATCCCTTATTCCGAGATCCGTATCAGCAGTCTGATCCAAAAAGCGGGAATATCAAGAGCCAGCTTTTATCTGTATTTTGATGATAAAGAAGATCTGCTAAACTGTATTGCAGAGTCCTGGGTGGAAGCGATATTACAGAAACTGGCAGATGCGTTTAAGCAGTCAGATGGAAGTTATTATGAAAGTATGAAGTTCTGGATGAGCCAGGCCCTGGAAAATGATATTTCCAGAGAGGTATGGAAAGTTTATAAACGGGTCATGGAAGAAGAGGATTTCACAAAGAAAAGCAAATTGGGAGCTCTTCAGTTTAAAGAAAGCCCCAGATGGCGTCAGACCATAGAAGATTGTTTTGGCTATATGGATCAAAGTAAATATCCGGGACTGACACCGGAAAAACTGGCATATGCTGTTGATATGGGACTGCTGGCAATGATCCAGCTTTCCATGCGCTATGTAGAGCAGTACGCTCCTTTGACGGAGCTAAAGGAGGCAGCATGGCATCAGCTGATTATATTAGATAAAGGAATCAGAGGGTGATCCGAAGGCTTGAGAAAGTTTGAAAAAGAGAAAGGAAGGCACAGGAAAATGAAAAAGAATGTAAAAAGACTTATCGCGGGAGCGGTAGTTCTTTTGGTAGCGGCAGGGATCGTAGTCCGTATTGCCGGCGGAAATAAAAAAGAAGAAGAATACGAAACACGGCCAACAGTAGCTGTTGAAAATCCAAAAACAGGAGATATCACTCTGTATACAGATCTGACCGGTACCATTGAACCGATCTCAAAGGCAGTTGTACAGCCCAAAATCGGCGGAGAACTTCTGGAAGTCAATTTTCAGGCTGGTGATCCGGTAGAAGCAGGCCAGGTGCTTTGTAAGATCGATTCTGACGCATTGACCGCATTGCAGCTTCAGATGCAGTCTGCTTCTGTAGCAGCAGACAATGCAGCAAGAGAGCTGGCACGTATCCAGCCTCTGTACGCATCCGGATATATTTCCCAGCAGCAGTTTGACCAGGCCCAGTCTTCTGCTACCAGCGCCCGTCTGGCATATGAATCTGCAAAGAACCAGTATGACCTGCAGGTAAAATATACTACAGTAACAGCGCCTATCAGCGGTGTGATCGAATCCAGAAATGTAGAGCCACATGATCATATTGGTACAGATACCAAAATCTGCGTGATTTCCGGCGGTGACCAGCTTCAGGTGAAATTTGGCATTACAGAAAAGATCCTTCGCAATATGAAAGTAAATGACCCGATACAGGTTGAAAAGAACGGAACAGAATATGATGGAAATGTAACGGAAGTTGGAAGCATGGTAAACTCTGCGACCGGTCTGTATGATGCAAAGGCATTTGTAAATAATGCAGAAAGTCTTACAAGCGGAACAAAAGTAAAATTAACAGTGGTCATGGATCAGGTAAAGGGTGTACTCACCGTTCCTGTTGACGCAGTAAATTATGATAATGGAAAGGCATTTGTATACTGCTATGACAATGGAACTGCAAAGAAGGTTATGATCGAAGCAGGTATTTATGATGCACAGACTATGGAGGTCAAGTCCGGATTGACTGCCGGTGACCAGGTCATCACAACCTGGAGCAATGAACTGGTAGATGGACAGGAAGTTCTTTTAGACAGTGACAATGAACAGAATGAAAATGCAGACCAGGAAGAGAGCACTGCAGAAAATGCTGGAGAAGAAACACAGAAAGCAGGTGAATAAAAGATGTTAAATCTGACAAAATTTGCGGTACGCAAGCCTGTGACAATTATCATGTGTTTGCTTACCATTGCATATTTTGGTATCCAGTCCCTTTTGGGGACAAAGGTAGAGCTGACTCCTGAAATGGAATTCCCTATGCTGGTTGTCAGCACCGTTTACGCAGGCGCAAGCCCTGATGATATTAAGGACCTGATCGCTACCAAGGAAGAAGATGCGGTTTCGTCACTGGATGATGTAAAGAATGTTTATTCTTTTTCCCAGGACAATGTAGCTATCGTTTTAGTTGAGTATAACTATGGCACCAATATTGATACTGCATATATCAACTTAAAGAAAGCCATTGATGGTATTAAGGGTGATCTGCCAGATGATGCAAATGAGCCGAATATCATGGAAATGGATATGAACTCCCAGCCTGTTATCACACTGGCTGTAGGTGGACAGATAGATGGAAACCTTTATACATATGTAGAAAACAATATCAAGCCGGAACTGGAAAAATTAGGTTCTGTTGGTGAAGTTTCTCTGGCAGGTGGCCAGAAAGAATATATCAGCATCAAGCTGGATCCTGAAAAAGTAGCGCAGTATGGCCTTAGCATGTCACGTATTGCACAGTTTGTAGGTGCTGCAGACTTTACCATTCCTGCAGGTGATGTAAACGTAGGAAAGCAGAATCTGTCTGTCAGCGTCGGAAATGATTTTGACAACACAGAAGCACTGAAAAATGTAGCGATCCCGCTGGCAAATGGAGATGTGATCCATCTTTCTGATGTGGCAACTGTTTCCAATGCTTTGGAAGATGCAGATTCTATTGGCCGTTATAATGGTCAGGACATTGTATCTGTATCCATTAAAAAACAGCAGAGTTCTACTGCTATTGATGTATCAAAAGATGTTTTAAAGCAGGTAAGTGTACTGGAAAAGACTTATCCGGGACTTACATTTACCGTGGTCAATGATTCCAGTGATATGATCACCGAATCAATTACCAACGTATTCCAGACTATGATCATGGCGGTCATTTTGTCTATGATCATTCTGTGGCTGTTCTACGGAGATATACGTGCCTCTGTTATTGTAGGTACTTCTATCCCTATTTCAATCATGCTGACCCTGATTGCCATGTCGCTTATGGGATTTTCCTTAAACGTAATCTCACTGACATCCCTGGTACTTGGTGTAGGTATGATGGTAGATAACTCCATCAACGTATTGGATGGCTGTTTCCGTGCAAAAGAACATAGAAACTTTTTTGATGCGGCTATTGAAGGAAGCCGTATTATGATCACTTCCATTGTAGGTGGTACAGCCACTACCTGCGTTGTATTTATCCCGCTGGCAATGCTTTCCGGTCTGTCCGGTCAAATGTTTAAGCAGTTAGGTTTCACGATCGTATTCAGTTTGATCGCGTCCTTATTCTCTGCGGTCACCATCGTACCGCTGTGTTATTATCAGTGGCATCCGGTAGAAAAGGAAAATGCACCTGTTGCCGGTTTTATACGTAAATGCCAGGAAATTTACCGTAATATCATGCCTGGTATTATCCCGAAGACAAAGACAGTTATCAGTGCCAGTATTTTACTGCTTGTATTTTCCTTCTTCTTAGCTTCCAGACTGGATGTAAAGCTGATGGTTTCTACAGATGAAGGTATTGTAGATGTAACTGTTAAAACAAAACCGGGTCTTTCTGTTGCTGCTGTTAATGACACAGTGGCCCAGATTGAAAATATGGTGGCAAAGGACGAAGAAGTCGATCATTATCTGCTGACCTACGGTTCTAGTGGTTTAAGCACCATGGGAGGAAGCAGTGTTACTTTAAGTGCTTACTTAAAGGATGACCGTAAAATGTCCACAGACCAGGTCATTGACAAGTGGACCCGTGAAACAGAAAAATATAATGATATTTCTGTAACCCTGGAACAGGGAAGTACCACATCTTCCTCTATGAGCAATACAAATCAGATCGAAGTTGACTTACAGAGTACGGATTACAATGCTTTAAAACAGGCTTCTGATGAACTGGTGGAAGAGCTTCGCCAGAGAGAAGATGTAATGCAGGTACATTCCTCTATTGAAAATGCGGCACCTGTTATTAAGGTAAATGTAGATCCTGTTTTAGCACAGGCAGAAGGTCTTACGCCTGCTTCTATTGGTTCTCTGATCTACAGCAATTTAAGCGGTATCAAAGCAACCACTGTTCGTGTAAACGGTGAAGATACAGATGTAAGAGTAGAGTTTGCAGCAGATAAATATGACAGTATTGATAAGCTTCAGGGGATGATGATCACCACAGCAACAGGAACCACACTTCCTCTGGAAGATCTGGCAACTATCCATTACGAGGACAGCCCGCAGCAGATCCAGCGTAAGAATAAGCAGTATCAGGTATCTATTACGATGGAGCCACAGTCTGAGTATAAGAAAACAGCTGAAAAAGATGTGAAGGAATTTGTGCGTAACTGGAATATGCCAAATGAGGTAGAAATGGCGCCAAATGCCATGGATGAGAGCATGGGAAGCGAGATCGGTGCTTTAGGAGGCGCTCTTATAACCGGCGTTTTCCTGGTATTTGTTGTAATGGCTATCCAGTTTGAGTCACCTAAGTTCTCACTGATGATCATGACGACCATTCCATTCTCACTGATAGGATCCTTTGGACTTCTGTTCCTGGCAGACAGCCCCATCAGTATGGTATCTATGTTAGGTTTCCTGATGTTAGTTGGTACGGTAGTAAACAATGGTATTTTGTATGTAGATACGGTAAACCAGTTCCTTGCAGAAATGCCTCTTGATAAGGCGCTGGTAGAAGCTGGTGCTATCCGTATGAGACCTATTTTGATGACAACAGGAACAACCGTGATCTCCATGCTTCCTAACGCAGTTGCTTACGGTAAATCCGGTGCCATGATGCAGGGCCTTGCACTGGTAGATGTAGGTGGTCTGATCGCAGCAACGATCCTGACACTGATCCTTCTTCCAACTTATTACAGACTGGTCCACAATATGGGACGTAAGGCAGTTGGGGAAGATGTGCCTATGGTTTCTGATTAAAAATTAAGATGATACCAGGGTCAAAAGTTCATAAATCCGATGCAAGCTTGCTTACAGGAGGATTTTTGAACTTGGGACCCGCCCAAAACATGAGTAAGAAGCCATTTTTTGAAGAAAAATGAGCGGATTACGAATGTTTTTAGAATTGCGGGAGTGCAAAGCACGTAGCAATTCGGTATCAGAGGGGTCAAAATACTTTTTGACCCCAACCTCTTAAGATATGTAAGATAATAAGAGAGCAGGACTTTTGTGGTTTTGCTCTCTTTTGGCGTTGTTACAGTTCAGCCATGACATGGCGTTATGCTTTTTGTATAAACCTGATTGACGTTTTACCTGAAAAATTGTATAATTGATAAAGAATTTGGAAATTTTCAGACGGGAGAATACAAATGATCGCATTAAAGGCCGAAGATGTAAAGTCCTTTACTACCAAACTGTTTGTACGGGAGGATTTTGATGCATTTCTGGTAAAAGAAGTGAACATTACCACCTACAACAGTTTTTCCATTGACGGACATGTAAAACAGGGCTATTACACAGAGGAAGAACGGGAAGAAAACAACATAGAAGAGTTTTCAACCTGGAAAACCTTAAGGCCTTTTTGTTTTTCACTGATCAAAGGAAAAAAGCTTCCTGGAAGTTTTCGCATCGTGCTGCAGCTGCCAAAGGCGGGGACAGATAAATTTGCCGCAAGAACAGGCGCCGGGATCGATGGAAACCAGATCGTAGGGTTATATCTGAATATACGTTACGATAATGGGGAAATGTATTGTATTACCGGAACATCATTAAATTTTTTCACCATGGACAAAACGCTGGATCTTGAATGGGACAAGGCGGTCAAACAGTTTTTACAGTCCCATGAGATTCCATGTACAGAGGCAACTGAAGGATAAAAGCAGGAGGAAATGGCATGGATAAAAACAATTTTTCACAGAAATTGGCGGAACTTACAGCTCTGGCAGCGGTCAGTGAGAACAAACTCCAGATGACACAGGTTCTGGACGCTTTTGCTAAAGAACAGGTGACACCGGAAGAAATGGAATCTGTTTATGCCAAGCTGGAAAAAAAGGGGATCCAGATACTGACAGAGGGGGAAGAAGGGGATTTAGCAGATGAAAGTCTTCTTTTAGATGACGGGGATGATTCGGATGATTCTGTTTCCAGCATCATTGGAGATAAATACAGGTGGAGTCACAACGATTCTTTAGATGACGGGGACAATGATGAGTTTACGTCTTCTTCTGCCGATGATGAAGAAGGGAAAAATGCTACCCAGGAGCAGTTATTAGAGGGCGTTGCAAGTACAGATCCCATTCGTGAATATTTAAAAGAGATCGGTTCTATCCCCCTGTTGACCCAGGAACAGGAACAGGATCTGGCAAAGCGTAAATCCGAGGGAGATGCAGAAGCAGGAAAGAAGTTAGTAGAAGCAAACCTTCGTCTGGTAGTCAGCATTGCAAAACGCTATACCGGTCGTGGTATGAGTTTTCTGGATCTGGTCCAGGAGGGAAATATCGGTCTTATGAAGGCTGTAGAGAAGTTTGATTATACAAAGGGATACCGTCTCAGTACCTATGCCACATGGTGGGTAAAACAGTCTGTTACAAGAGCTTTGGCAGACCAGTCCCGTACCATCCGCCTGCCGGTCCATATGGTAGAAGCGGTAAACCGCATCAGAAAAGCCCAGAGAGCTTTAGCTGTAAAGCTTGGAAGAGAGCCTTCCAATGAAGAAATCGGCAAAGAAGTGGGAATGTCTGAAAAGCGGGTTACAGAGCTGATGCAGTCTTCCGGTGATACGGTATCCTTAGAGACACCGGTAGGAGATGAAGACGGCTCAAATTTAGGCGATTTTGTGGCAGATGATTCCAATGCTTCCACAGAGGAAAAAGCAGAAAGCGTCTTTTTAAGAGAAGAGATCGAACAGATGCTCCAGGGGTTGAATCCAAGGGAAAGGGAAGTGATCATCTTGAGATTTGGTCTTGAAAGCGGCCATCCCCTGACACTGGAAGAAGTAGGAAAGCGCTTCAAAGTTACCAGAGAGCGTATCAGGCAGATTGAGACAGCAGCGCTTAGAAAGCTTCGCAATCCGTCCAGAAGTAAGAAAATCAGGGATTTTCTGCCGTGAAAAATTTACAGAAAGGTCATATCAGGTGACTCACGGATCCACAGTTAATACTTTTTTGCTTGATCCACTGTACAATAAGGTACGGTGGATCTTTTTATGTAAAAATGGTAATGTGAACAGCAGGTGACGTACTTTTGCTAGCACTCATTTAAAATGAGTGCTAATTTTTTGTTGACTTTTAGATATAACGGTACTACAATATATCTTGCGGACAAAATCCGTTTTTAAGATTTTCAAAGCACATATTACTAGTACATCGTTTCGTAAATAACTGTACTAATCACGCAGACAAGTGAGTGGTATAGTTATTTTGAAAACGATGTACTAGAAAAGATTAAGAAGATTTATAAGAAAGAGGCGTATATTATGGCAAAGAAAGGCAGTTTATCTATAACAAGTGAAAATATTTTCCCTGTAATCAAAAAGTGGCTGTATTCCGACCATGACATTTTTTACAGAGAGCTGATCAGCAATGGCTGCGATGCTATTACTAAATTAAAGAAATTAGAGCTGATGGGAGAGTACGAGAAGCCAGAAGAGGTTGAGTACAAGATCCAGGTCAGCGTAAATCCTACAGATAAGACCATCACCATTGAAGATAATGGTCTTGGTATGACTGAGGAAGAGATCGACAAGTATATTAACCAGATCGCATTCTCCGGTGTTCAGGATTTTATGGAAAAGTACAAAGATAAGGCAAATGAAGACCAGATCATCGGCCACTTTGGTCTTGGTTTCTACTCTGCATTTATGGTAGCTGACAAGGTTGAGATCAATTCCTTGTCTTACCAGAAGGATGCAAAGCCGGTACACTGGGAGTCTGAAGGCGGCATCAACTTTGAGATGACCGAAGGCGACAAAAAGGAGGTTGGTACTTCCATTAAGCTGTATCTGAACGAAGAAAGCACTGAATTTGCAAATGAATACAGAGCAAGAGAAGTGATCGAAAAATACTGTGCATTTATGCCGGTAAACATTTTCTTAAAGAATGAGACTGCAGAGCCGGAATATGAGACCATCGAAAAAGATGAGCTTACTCACAAGGATACAGTTGTTGAGACAGTTATTGAACCTGCAAAGACAGAAGAGAAGGAAAAAGAGGATGGAACCAAGGAAACAGTAGAAGTAGAGCCATCCAGGGAGAAATATAAGATTTTAAAGCGTCCGGTTGCATTAAATGATACTGATCCGCTGTGGAATAAGCATCCAAATGAGTGTACGGATGAGCAGTACAAGGATTTCTACCGCAAGGTATTCAGGGATTACAAGGAGCCTCTGTTCTGGATCCACCTGAACATGGATTATCCGTTTAACTTAAAGGGTATCTTGTACTTCCCGAAGATCAACATGGAATATGACAGCCTGGAAGGAACCATCAAGCTTTACAATAACCAGGTATTTATCGCTGATAATATCAAGGAAGTGATCCCTGAATTCCTGATGCTGTTAAAGGGTGTCATTGATTGTCCTGATCTGCCTCTTAACGTATCACGTAGTGCCCTGCAGAATGATGGTTTTGTAAAGAAAATCTCCGATTACATTACCAAGAAGGTAGCAGACAAGCTGTCTGGTATGTGCAAGACAGATCGTGAGAATTATGAGAAATACTGGGATGATATTGCTCCATTTATCAAGTTTGGTTATATCAAGGATGAGAAGTTTGCAGAGAAGATGGGCGACTATATCCTGTATAAGAACTTAGAGGGCAAGTATCTTACCTTAAATGACTGCCTGGAAGAAAACAAGGAAAAACATGAAAATACTATTTTCTATGTAACCAATGAAAAAGAGCAGAGCCAGTACATCAATCTGTTTAAGGAAGAAGGAATTGATGCAGTGATCATGCCTGCTGCTATTGATAATCCGTTTATCAGCCATGTAGAGCAGAAGCATGAAGGACTTAAGTTCCTGCGTATTGATACAGACTTAAATGCTTCTTTCAAGGAAGAGGTAAAGGAAGATGACGAAGCTTTCAAGAAGACAAGTGAAGAGCTGACAGAGGTGTTTAAGAAGGCTTTAAATAATGACAAGCTGGATATCAAGGTTGAGAAGATGAAGAATGCATCTGTTGCATCTATGATCACTGTATCTGAGGAAACCAGACGTATGCAGGATATGATGAAGATGTACAACATGGGCGGCATGGATATGAGTGCGTTTGGCGCAACAGGAGAGACTCTTGTATTAAATGCAAATCATCCTCTGGTTAAATATGTCCTGGAGAACAAAGAAGGCGAAAATACAGTTAAGATCTGCGAACAGCTGTATGATCTGGCAAGCCTGGCACATGGTCAGCTGTCACCAGAGCGTATGACTAACTTTGTAAACCGCAGTAATGATATTATGATGATCATGGCTGGACAGAAAGCAGAATAAATAGTACAATAAAAAGCACGACACAGATTTGCGGGGGCTGTTTCACAGGCATTTTGCCTGAGTCGGCCCCTGCTTTTTTGGAATATACTGAATTTGGGATATAGGGAGAAATGCACATGAAAAAACGTACTTTATCAAGAAGTCTGCTCACATTGGCTCTTGGCATGTCCTTAGCGGCAGCAGGCGCTTTTGCAGCTTTTGCAGATCCGCTTGGCTTAAGCTATATTAATGGACAGAATGTTACCAGCCGCTTTGGAAGTTTTGAATTGTCTGTACCATCAGAATATAAAGTGGACAGAAGCGGTGCCTCTTCTGCACTTTCAGGAGAACTGGTAGCAGGTCTTGTGGAAAATGGCGGTAAAGTGGATTTTGCTGCATCAATGGTAGATGAGGCGAACAAAAGCTATATTATCAACACAGCACTGGTAATGCCGGCAGATGATGGTTCCGGACAGCCCTTCAGTGTTGCTGCCTTAAAAGCAGAATTAGCAGAATCCGGTCTTGACCCGGAAGATACAGAAAGCGGTACTGTAAGACTGGGGGCTGCAGATTATGAATATCTGAAAGTAAATTACGGAAAAATGATGGCGGACTCCATGCGTAGGCAGCTGGAGTCAGGACGGCTCTCTGAAAAGAAGAAAGCGCAGGCACAGACTTTTATCAACCAGATGGAAAAGATGCTGGTCAATGATTTTTATATCCGGAATACAGGAGACCAGATCTATGTACTCTGCCAGACCTATTCCTCAGACCAGGTGCAGAGGGCTGCTGCATTTCTAAGCCTTTTAAAGCCGTATACAGGTGTAGAAGGCTGGTACAAAAACGGAGAGAACTGGCAGTATAAAAAAGCGGATGGCCAGATGGCAGCAGGCTGCTGGGAGCAGGATGAAAATGGGCTTACCTATCATCTGGATGGAAATGGAAATATTGAGCGCAGCGTCTGGGTACATGAAAACGGTGGCTGGAAATACGTGGATGAAAGCGGTCATATGGTAACTTCTGTGACCAGAACCATTAACGGGACCCAGTATACTTTTGATGATAAGGGAAATATGATCGCCGGAAGTGAGAAAGCGGCTCTGGATTATTCCCTTGGAAAACTGGAAGGAAATACTTATACGAATTACTGGGCAGATATGACACTTTCCTTCCCGGAGGCAGCTACTGTTATGATCGGAAATGGCAGTGCCCAGACCTATGCCCTGGTTGGTGGTGAACATGTGGATGTAAATGATCCTGAATTAAGTTACCGTATTACAGTGGATTTTACAGATGCAGACATGGAGTTGGACCGTTTTATAGATGCAGTAGTCGGTCACGGGGGAACAGATGGATATAAGGTAGATGCTTCAGGTAAAGTGAACCTGGGGGGCTATGAATTCCGTTATTGCAGGACTTCCTACGATTTTGGCGATGGAACCGCCCATCACTCTGACTGGTATGTACGCCAGATCGATTCCAAACTGGTCCTAATTCATTTTGATTACTACGATGAGCTGAAAAACCAGGTACAACAGGTTTATGACAGTATAAGACAGCCACAGGCGTAGTCAGATAGTTGGTAAAAAACGTCAAAGAGTAAGGAAGGCTCTTTGACGTTTTTTCGACATTACTAACGTATTATGAATATTAAAAGTTTTTTGATATATGTGCCGTTACATGGGGCCTAAGTGAATCATTTGAGCGATAAACACCAGGGCACTTCCTACTGCCAACCAGAGAAGCATGATTTTCCACATAAAGCGCATCCAACGATCGTAAGGAATATTTGCAACACTTAAGTTCCCCATTAATGCGGTAGACATAGGAAGAATGTAATTGCAGAATCCATCGCCAAAGTTAAATGCCAGAATAGCAGTTTGACGAGTAATTCCGACCATATCTGCAACGGGAGTAAAAATTGGCATAACTACAGCAGCTTGTCCGGAACCGGAAGTTACCAATATATTGATGATAAAATTAACCCAGTACATACACATGCCACGCAGAGCGGGAGGAAATGCGTTAAGTACAATGGTACATCCGTAAACCAGAGTATCCAGAATATTAGCTGAAGATAAAACACCAGATGTAGCTCTTGCAAGACCAAGGATTAAAGCGGATACAGTGAGTTTTTGACATCCTGCTGCAAAATGTTTAGCAATAGTACTTGGACCAAACCCAGCAAAAGCACCTGAAATTACACCAAGCCAGATAAAGACAACAGATATTTCAGGAAGATCCCATCCTCGTGTTACACAACCCCATACCAGAACAACAAGGGAACCAATTAAAGTTAAAAGAACCAGAAGCTTACGTGGAGTCAGAGAAGAGTCGTGAGAGGCATCAACATCTTCATCATTTCTCAGTTTATCCAATTCGTACATAGGGCTTGAAGCAGGATTGGATTTGACTTTACGTGCGTAACGAATCAAGGCAATACTGGTAAAGATCCAGAAAACGAAGAAGCAGAAGAAACGGTATTGAATACCGGAGTAAAGTGGAAGTTCTGCAATTTTCTGGGCAACAATGGTAGTTGAGGTATTTAAAGTACCTGTGGAAAAACCAATGGCACCACCTAAAAGTGGCAGTGCAGCACCGGTAATGGAGTCAAATCCCATAGCTCTTGTCATCATAATGATAACAGGAGTAAATCCAATAAATACAGTTACAGACTGTGTGGTAGCAATGGCAGCGAAAACTAAGAGCAGAAGTGGGATGAAAATAGCTTCCTTATTGCCAAATTTTGCTACTACTTTTGCGATTAGTACCTGAAGTGCACCGGTTTCAACCAGAACGTTAAAAGCACCACCAGACATTATGACCATAAAAATCAGCTTTGCACTGCTGGAAAAACCGTCTATAATATAATTAGGAATTAAAAGTGGATTTACAGGGGTTTTAGCAATAAATGAAAACTGATCAGGAACAGCCTGCCAAAACACTGGTTGATACTCCGTATCTGCTTCCGGTGGAGAAAGCGACCCAGAATGTATTTGGTCCGTACATGGTATATCCTAATCGGCCATCAACGGCACCGGATTATTTGTGGACCAATATTCTGGGGCTTCCTACGATCCAGGTGCGTTGGGGTGATGCTACTTCTGATAATCACGCACCAAATGAACATTTAACTTTATCCAATTATATCAAAGGGACTGAGCTTACAGCTACAGTTTTAAAAGAAATCAGTGAAATGTAAAAGAGGATGGACATGAAAAACAAAAAACTTTTATTAGATATCAAGGAATATCTAAAATATTATGAGAATCAGGTTTTGGAAGACTGGTATGAACTGATCCGTCATATAAGTGTTAGTGAAACAGGGGAAGGAATTGAAACTTGCTGTGACTGGATCCAGAAAAAAATGGAAGAAATTGGAATTCAAGTGATAAAGTATTCTGTAAAACCCGCTCCGGTCCTGGTAGGGAGGTTTGGCAATGATCCGGAAAAAAAGACAGTTCTGATCTATGCCCATTACGATGTGAAACCGGCTGGAGAACGAAAATTGTGGCATTCAGATCCGTTTGTTCCTACAGTACGTGATGGAAAAGTTTATGCAAGAGGAAGTGCTGATAATAAATCACCTTTAATGGCGCATTTAAAAGCTTTGGAATACTTTGTCAGAAAAAAAATGGAAGTTCCCGTAAATGTTATTTTTGTATTTGAAGGGGATGAGGAATGCGGCAGTAGAGGATTGGAAGAATTTCTGGCAGAGCACAGGACGGAATTGGCAGCAGATCTGGTGTTTTTCAGCGATGGTCCAAAGGATCCTAGTGGATTGCCTATCATTGCGCTGGGAGCAAAGGGAGATTTGTCTGTTCATATTACAGTTGAAACGATGAATAGGAATGTTCATGCCCGTTATGCACCGGTACTGCCTTCCGCTGCGTGGCAGCTGGTGGAGATATTGGGAAAGTGCAAGTCAAAAGATAAGATTCTGATACCTGGTTTTGAGGAAGGAATATTACCTTTTACAGAAAAAGAAATTGAGATCATGGATAAACTGCCGAAGTCAGAGGACAGTTTGAATACAATTTATGAGGCAAAGTCGTCTAATTATGGCAAGGACTTTTATCCAAGGCTTTTAGGACAGCCTACATTTAATATTTGCTGGATCAAAACAGGAGCTAATGGAGTAGTTCCTGCAAAAGCGGAAGCATTGATCGATTGCCGTTTAGTACCAGATCAGGATCCTGAGAAGGTATTTCAATGTATCAAGAGGCACGTTGAGATGATGGGATATGATAATGTAAAAATTGAAAATGATGGTTATATCCCTTCTTCAAAAACAGATGTGAACACGCCGTATCTGCCGGCTGTTGAAGAGATTTGTCGTGATATTTATGGTGAATATGTAATCTACCCATGCAGACCATCATCAGCCCCTGATTATTTGTGGACTAATGTTTTAAAGCTTCCGGCTATTCAGGTGCGATGGAGTGATGCTGATTCAGATAATCATGCGCCAAATGAACATTTATCCATTAAAGAGTATATGGATGGAATTGCGCTGACAGTGTGTGCATTGCAGGCAGTTTCTGAAATTAATGAAAAGGACTAAAGAAAATCTGAAAAACACCTCTTGACATCACCACGTCACAGTGCTATACTCCAGACAACTTCATTAGAAAACCGTTGAAACGGAGATAACGGCAGTTATGGCCTCACAGAGAGTCGGCGTTGGTGGAAGTCCGATAGAACCCAGATTGTCAAATGGACCGTTGAGGGCGCAGTCAAAGAAGGTGACTTCGAGTATTCTGCGACGTGGGGCTGACGTTAACAGCCGGTAGTATGATTGTACTACGCAGAGCGCACAGCTTATGTGAAACAGAGGTGGCACCGCGGTTTATTCCGTCCCTGATGATATATTTGTATCATCAGGGACTTTTTTTATGGACTTTAGTCTGTTGAGCCCATTGGAGTTTTTCGTTGTTC
>OBZK01000631.1_pt1 | contig 21734 bp, 16 predicted proteins | sample 1495511 | NCBI WGS metagenome assembly OBZK01 (sample SAMEA2580233, study PRJEB22360) | human gut metagenome | biome: human gut; feature: human-associated habitat; material: faeces | place: Denmark | collected 2008/2010
GTTTCTCCGCTTTTTTCGGGGCCGCGGCCCGCCGGCCACTACCGCCTGGCCATTCCCGACGGCGTAGGGCAGCTGGGTCTGGCGCTCTTTGTATACTGCGTGGGCCTCAGCGCGGGCAACCGCTTCTTCTCCGCCATCGCCAAACAGGGCAGCAAACTGGCCATCATGTCTGCGGTGATTGTAGGAGTGTCAGCGTTATTCACCTGCCTCTTCGGCATCTGGTTCAAAGTTCCCGCAGGAATCTCTTCCGGCATCTTTGCCGGCGCATGCACCAGCACCCCGGCGCTGGCGGCCGCCACGGAAAGCCTGCCGGGAGCCTCCGGAAGCGGCGTCAGCATCGGTTACGGCATCGCCTATCCGTTCGGCGTGGTGGGCGTGGTCCTTTTCGTCCAGCTCCTGCCGCGCCTGCTGCGCTTTGACCTCAACAAGGAGGCCAAAGCCATGCATTCCAGGCAGGAAGTCAGCATCATTTCCCGCCTTGTCCGCGTCACACAGCCCAACCTGATAGGCCAGAACATTGCGGACTGCAAGCTGCTGGACGGTCTGCACTGCATGGTCACCCGCGTGGTTCGCAACGACAGGCTGATGCCCCTGACGCCGGAAGACACGTTCCGGGAAGGAACGGAAGTCCTCATTGTGGGCAATAGCGACACCATGCCTCACGACATCGCCTTTCTGGGGGAGGTATGCGACAATCCCTACCCCATGGACTCCCAGAAGGAGCGCCGCAAACTGATTCTGACAAACAAGAACTATGCCGGGCACAAGCTCCGCGACCTGAAAACCCTGCGCACGGACGGCGTCATTATCTCCCGCATTTCCCGCCTGGGCTTCACCTTCGTCCCCACGGGGGAAACCACGCTGGAACGCAACGACGTGCTGACTGTGGTTGGTTCCCCGGAAAACCTCACCAAATACGGGGACAAAATCGGCCACCGCAGCCAGGACATGAACCAGACGGACCTGCTTTCCCTGGGATTCGGCCTCTCCCTGGGCATCATTCTGGGTCTGGTCAACTTCAGCCTCGGCAACGGCGCGGGCATCTCTCTGGGCATTGCGGGAGGCCCCCTTATCGTCGCCCTGCTGCTCGGCCACTTCGGACGTCTGGGCCCCATCGTCGGCTACATCCCTCGTCCCACCCGCCTTCTTTTGCAGGACCTGGGGCTGGTCTTCTTCCTGGCTGACGCCGGCATCAAGGGCGGAGCGGACCTGGTGGATACGGTAGCCACCCACGGCGCTGCCGTCTTCATCATGGGCGTCATCGTCACCTGCTCCGGCATGTTCGCCGGTTACTTCGTGGGCATGAAAGTCTTCAAGATGAACATTCTGGAATGCCTGGGCGGCATCTGCGGCGGCATGACCTCCACCCCGGCCCTGGGAGCCATCGCCAGCAAGACGGACTCCCAGGCCCCCGTGGTCAGCTACGCCACCGCCTATCCCGTAGCCCTTATCCTGATGACCATCGTCGCCAAGGTCATCATCCAGACCATCGGCGGCGTGGTGGGAATTTGACAATGGCAGAGATCATCTGACCTGAAAACTATTATCTCTGTTTTACCGCTTCAGCACGGGGTTCCATTCTTTTTCCGAATGGAACCCCGTTTTCATCATCTTGCGGGAGGGATAGACACAAAAATCATCCCGGATTCGGCTCCGAAAATCCAATGTCTCTCAGAGCCAATGACCCCAATTTTCCATTTGAAAAAATCCTTTTGCCGTCAATATCATTTTGATATAAAAGCGAAATATGAAATGTATTTTTCATATTCAAAAAAATCATATTTTATTGAAATTTTTTCAAGTTGTGTTGCCATGCATTTAAGTCTGTCTTTCATACCTTATGAAAAACATCTTCTGGCTTTTCCTCTTCAGCATGCTCATGTCTATAGAGAGCTTTGGCACGCTGGCTCCATCTGAAGCAGACATACAAACACTGCTTTCTTCAGGGCGGTCCTCCTTCATTGCCGGTAAAATCCGGGAAGTCCTGCGCAGCCGGCTTGATTCCGGCCCGCTTACCTCCGACAAAATACGAAAACTGATTCAATCCCCTCAAGTGGCGGCATTGTGCTGCCTGCACCAGTTTTTCAATACTGCCGAAGGAGGGAAACCTTTCACTCAGGAGGAACTCAAGGATCAGGTCTTCAGGAAATGGCTTTCCAACCACCCGGAAGTATTCAACATGCTCGCCCAATCTGGTCCAGCCGGCAAAAGTACTCTTTCCGTTTTTTACCAAATCTGGAATACCAGCGATCAGAATTTCAATCCCGTTGAACTCAGCATGGCATTGGGAGCCGGCCTTGTCGCAAACATCTTTTCTCCTGAAGAATGCATCGCCAAATTTAACTTCTACCGGGATTCTCATCACCACGCCAAATGCTATCCACAGGCAGAAACCTTGCAACCCTGGGAATGGGCCATCGTATTCCGGGGAAAAGAAGGTTTTGAAGATCTGGCATGGGCACAGCAATTTATCGCAGGGAAAAAAATCAGGCCGGAGAAAGCCGGAAGCAGATTTCCCGGATTCATTCCCTACCGTAAAAAGAATGACAAAGGCGTCAGCGTCCATGCCGGAAGCGCTTTTTACGACCACAAGCCCATCACGCTGAAACTTTACACGGAATACGGAGGAGTATGCGGCGCCGTCTCCAAAGGCGCGGCTGGATTCCTGCGTTCCAAAGGAGTTCCCGCTTACCCGATTGGACAGCCGGGACACTGCGCTTTCGTATGGAAACACCCCAATGGCCACTGGCAAATCGGCAACAATCTCGGCGGCTGGAATTGGGCCAGCGGCGGCGCTCAGATTCCCTGGCAAGGCCCTGTTCAACTGGTGATGGCTTACGATTCATTCATTCATCATCCTCATGCGGAAGAATCGGCTTTAACGTATTATCTGTCCTTCTGCACACAAAAACAGGAACATGTGGAGTTGCTCTTGCGGGAAGCGCGTCAATTTAATCCCTTCAATTATCCTGCGTGGCAGCGTTATCTGGATATCAAGGCCAAAAACGCCAGCGACCGGAGAAAACTCGCCTTGCTCAAGGAACTGGCTCAAGCGATGCCCAATGAGCACAATCTCATTTGGCACGCGGCGAAAAGCGTGCTGAATATCCGGGAAAACAGGGTGAATCCCTATGAACTCTATGCCTGCGCGCTCGGCCCCGACTGCACGCCCCATGCGGAAGAACTTTTTACCCGCCTGGTCTGGAACAGGTTAGTGGGGGATTGTCCTGAAATCAAAGGCGTCGCCGAATACAAGCCGGGCTTTACCGGAAAACATCTGTCCTTATGGACCCAAAAGGGAAAACACGCCGTATGGACACCTAAGATGAAAAAATATTCGGTCAAAGTGATGCAAAGAGCCATTGAAGCGCTGACGGAAAGGGATAAGACGCAAAAATACTATGTGGAAGCCTATCAAACCCTGTTAAGCATCTGGGGGGATGGGAAGTTAAACAGAGAGGGAAAAGAGTTTATTGAAAAAATTTCCGCCTCAACGGAAAAGAACGCGGGAATGAAACCCGGCTCCACGGAAATAAATTGATATGAAGAAGAAACCATCCATACGAATATGGCCATATATCGCGGCAATGATCCTTTGCTCTTTCAGCTTCCTGCCCGCTTCAGCAGAGTGCAAGGCCGAACTAGGTGATTTTATCTCCTATACTACCGCCAGCGGTTCCAAACCGGCTGCGTTGGGCGCGGCAGAAAAAGGATTGGGAAAAATCTCCAAAAAAGTATTGAGCGAAATAGCCGTCCAGGCCATCAAAAAAGCGAGCGGCCTCCTTACCCTGGCTGAAAATCTGAAAACGGATAAGGCTTTCCGCCACGTGCATATCGTTTATATCTATCGGTTTGTCCATCACGGAAAGGTAGAATCAGAATGGAAAATAGGCCACATGACCAATATATCCCGGTCCGGAGTGGACTACCATCCTCCAAAAGATATTCCTTATGTAGTAAAGGAAGGAATAAATAAAATTAGTAATCTCTTAAAAAAACAATTAAAGGAAGATTGCAAAAACCACCAATAACCTGAACAGAAATATGAAATCCATATCAAACATATTCGCCATATTTTTCTCCTGCATGTTGGGGCTCATCAGCCAGATTGAGGCACAGGAAGAACAGCCCCGGCAGCTGAACGAACAGCAGCAGGAAGAGGAAAAAGATATTCCTGTCATTATGAATCCTACCATTTTTGACGAGAAAGATTTTGATAAGCTTCTGGAAAAACAGCGGGAATATGTGAAAAAACATTACCCAGATTATCAAATCTGGGCTGAAGGAGAGTATACAGATTATTCTGATGGTCATCGATATTCATTTTTTAATTTGCAAAACGAAGATGAGGAATGGGTCCTGACCATCCGTTTCGATATTGAGGAAGCGTACCAGGCCTACATGAAACAACATCAAAAGGAAATAGAACGGGAAGCGGAACGACTCATCAGGGAAGGCGTCATTCAAATTGAATAATCTGATTGCTTCCTGTATAAAAGGGAGAGGCAAAAACCGCACGCCGCCTGACCAGCATCATGAAGCCTGCATCAACCATACTCGCCCTATCCGTCTCCTGCCTGCCCGGGTTCATCAGCCCAATTGCAGCGCAGGAAGAACAGCCGCGGCAGCCGGACGCACAGCAGCAGGAAGAAGAAAAAGATACCCCTGTCATCACCAATCCCGCTGTGTTTAATGAGAAGGATTTGGACAAGCTCCTGGAAAAACAGCGGGAATATATAAAAAAACATTATCCAGATTACCGCATCAGAGGGAAGGGCGAGGAACATGATGTCATGGATGGCCGCCACTATTCAGAGTTTTATTTGCAAAACGAAGATGAAGAATGGGTCCTGACCATCCGTTTCGATATTGAGGAAGCGTACCAGGCCTACATGAAACAACATCAAAAGGAAATAGAACGGGAAGCGGCCCGGCTCATCAGGGAGGGCCTCATCAAGATTGAATGATCACCTTTTCCTGTAGAAAAAGAGAAGAACATCGGCAAACCGGCATTGGAATGCGCCTGTCTTCTGCCGCATTGGCTGTATACCCTCACCTCTAAGAGAACTCCTAACTCATCACATCAGTAAGGCGGCTATGGCTCCCACGCCAAACGCCGATTTCATGATGAAGCCGGAGCATCAGGGTTTGTTTCCGCCACCTCCAGGCAGACGGACTGGAAGGCCTTTTTCCAGCGGATGCGGATGCCGGCGTCCATCAGGAAATCGCCGCCCAGCACCTGTTCGTGAACGTTCGTGAGAGAGCCGTCTTCATTCATGTTGATTTCCCGCACCAGGTACCTGGCGGCAGGATTCAGGCCTTTCAGGCGCAGGGGTGGAGGGGAATCCGCCAGCCATTTATCCATCAGCCAGGCGAAAACGACAGCCCGTTTTCCGCATACATACATCAGGGAGGCCACCCGGCTTTCATACGGGGACGATAGGCGGTACAAGTCCCCGAACTGGACTACGGGACGGATGCGCTTGTATTCCGCCAGAGCACGTTTGGCAAAGGCTATGTCCTCCTCCGTCATGTCGCATGGCTGGAGTTCAAAGCCAAGCCGTCCGGACATGGCCACGTCAAACCGGAATTTGAGCGGCGTGGAGCGGCCCGTCTGGTGGTTGGGGGAGGCTGTCACATGGGCGGCCATGGAAAGAGCCGGGAACAGGTGGCCTATGCCCCACTGCATGAACACGCGTTCATAAGCGTCCGTATTGTCGGACGTCCAGAATTCATGATGCCTCCGCATGGTTCCATAGTCGGCGCGGCCTCCGCCGGAAGAACAGGCCTGGAATGTCACATCCGGGAATTCCGCCGCCAGCGTATCAAGAACGTGTTCATAGCCCCGCACATAGTCAATGGGCAGATTCCCCTGGCGGCAGGCGTCCAGCCAGGAAGAGCCGGGGTCGGAAATTTTGCGGTTGCAATCCCATTTGACGTAGGAAATGCCCGGATGTTCTCCAAGCAGCTTCCGCATGGCGTCAAGAATGTACCTGCATACATGAGGATTGCTCAGGTCCAGCAAATACTGGCTGCGTTCCTGCCTGTTTTCTCGATGCGGGAGACCGATGACCCACTCCGGATGGTTCTGATAAAGCTCCGAATGAGGGTTCACCATTTCCGGCTCCACCCAGATGCCGAAGCGTATCCCCAGTTCTTCCGCATGGCGGATAAGGCCTTCCAGCCCATGGGGCAATTTAGCGCGGTTCACCTGCCAGTCCCCCAATCCCGCGCGGGCGTCATTGCGGGGGAACCGGTTGCCGAACCAGCCGTCATCCAGCACGAAAAGCTCTATCCCCAAGTCCGCCGCACGTTTCATCATGCCGTGCAGCACTTTTTCCGTAAAGGTAAAATACACCCCCTCCCAGGAATTCAGCAAGGTTGGCCTCTCTGTTCCTCCGCCGCGCAGGCCGTAGCGGCGCGCCCAGCGGTGGATGCGCCGGGAGGCCTCTCCCTTGCCGTTTTTACTGTGCGTCAGAATGAGGGGCGGCGTTTCAAACACGCCGCCGCCGTCCAGCAGATAGGGCGCGGGAGCCGTATCCAGTCCCGCTCCGGCAAAAAGGTAATGATACGGGCTGTGCCGGAACCATATCCGGTAATTGCCGGACCATGCCAGCGCCCCCAGAACAACCTCCCCGGAATCCTCCCGCGCCGGACCGTCCAGAGAGATGATGAATCCGGGGCTTCCCTCCTGGGCGGTGCGGGTGCCGGTTCCGGATACCAGGGCAAGTTCATGCCCCCGGGCCACTTCTTCCTCACTCATCAGGGACTCGCCGCCCCAGGTGCCGCGGAAGCTGGTGACGAAGTACCGTTCTGCGCGCAAACCCAGTTGTGCGGACGCAGCGCGGTGCAGGCGGATGCCTTCTTTCCCTTCGTTCCGAACAACCGCCCACTGCAAAAAGGTGTCCGATTCCCTGTGGGAGCGCACGTGGATTTCCACCCGCACAGGGTAGGAAGGGTCCTTCCCATAGAAGACGGCTTCTTCCCGGTCGTCATCCAGTTCCAGCACTTCCCAACCCTGGCATTCCAGACTCAGGGAAAGGGCCCCGTCCGTCTGGGTCACGCAAATGCAGTACTCGCCGGACGCATTGAGAAGCCCTGTTACGGAATCCGCCAGGGAGGAATACAGGAGAGGAGCATCCGCGGCGTTTTCCAGGGCATCCTCCGGCTGATGCAGCCTCGGGCCGTAATAGGCGCGGCGCACACGGCCCTGTTCATCTTTGCACAGGGTCATCTGGGAGGAACGGGTCAGCAAATGAACGGAATCCGGAGTCATAATCGGCAAACGTGGAAGGGGCCAGTTACTTATGCAGGCAGGCAAAAATGTTCCTGCCTTATCCACATTAAGGGCCTCCGCGGACGGGGAAGTCAATGGCAAAATGACAGGAACTGCCGAACGGCTTCCCTACTCCTTCCACAGAAGGGAAGAGGGGCGGAATTTCATGGTTTTCGATTCATGCACCAGCAGCCTGCCGCCGTTTTCCGGATGGCGTACGATGCGGGCGCGGCGGCGCTTGACGCAGAAAGTGCCAAAGCCCCGGAATTTCACCAGCGACCGCCTCCGGACCGACCGCGCAATCATCTCCAGCACCGCGTTCAACGCGTGTTCCGCCTGCCGGGAAGTAACGTCCTTCCCCAGCTCACGCTGGAGCTCCCTGATAAATTGTGTTTTATTCATAGGCCTCCCAGCATGACCTGCCCCATTTCTCCGGTAAAGAGGCAACGGCGCGCGCTCATTCCTGCCACCATACCCATACAAATGCCCCCTTCCGTTCCGGTCTGCGAGTTTCCTCCTTGCCCCCGCGGACCAGCCCCATTAAGGTTCCGGGGAAATGCCTCCCCCTGCCGCTGATGCCCCGTGCCCGGAACAAGCGTTCAACGCAACCGCGCTGAAGTGGCACACCTGCGCCTGGCTTCTGCTGCCCGTGCTGGTATTCCTGGCCGGGTGGATGCACTGGTACGCCGCTCTCCCTCTCACGCTCCTGACGGCTGCGGGACTGGCGCCCCGAAAACGCAAGGAACCGCAAACAAGGGATTCTCTCCCCGCCTTCCCCCTGTTCACCCGCTCTTCATTTCTCGCCCTGGCGGCGTTTGCCGCCCTGACGGCGCTTTCCGGATGGGGGGAGTGGGTCAACCAGCACCCTGACCATATCGTCAGAAATGCCTGTCTGCGTGAATTGGTCGCCAGCCCGTGGCCCGTCATCTTTCCGGACGGGAACGTGCTGATTTACAACACGGGGTTCTGGCTGGTCCCAGCCCTGGCGGGAAAACTGGCGGGGCTGGACGCCGCGCGCGTGCTTGTCGTTCTGTGGGGAGCCTGGGGCCTGTTCCTTTCCTGGCTGTGGCTCTGCGTTTTCTCCGGACGCCGCTCCCTGCTGCTCGCCCTGCTGATGGCGGCATTCGGCTCTCTGCTGAATCTCCAGTGCTGGCTGGGGCTGGATCTGTTCCGCCTGCATTACTTCGGCACGGCGGAACAAATCATGTGCAGCGCAAACGCATCCATTCCTGTTCTGCTCTTTTTCATCTTCCTGGCTTCAGGACGCATGCCCCTATACTGGATGCCTATTCTGTTCGCAGCCACGGCCTTTTATTCCCCCCTCGCGGCCCTTGGAGGGCTGCCCCTGGCGGCCTGCCAGTGGCGCCGCCAATGGAAAGGCGTCCTCCCTCTCCGGGATGTCCTGCTCCATCCCTCCTTTTCGGCCGCCGTTCTGCTGGGAACGTGTTTTCTTCTTTATTATGGGGCGGTAAACGCGCCATCCTCCCACATGGGCATGCGGCCTTTTTATACGCATCCGGGGGATTTCCTGCTTATGGCGACCTCATTCCTGCTGTACGCCCTGTTCTGCTGGCGGGATTTCCGCAAGAATCCCCTCTTCATCTGTACGCTGGCAACCGGCCTGATTCTGCCTTTCTTTTACGTGAACGGAGACGTCAATGACCTGCTTTGCAAAGGAAGCGTTCCGGCCATGGCCTGCCTCCTTACCTTTCTGGCTTCCTCCTGGACGCGGCATCCCGGTCTCCGCGTTTGGATATGGCTTCTGCTGGCTTTCGGAATGGCGCCCCGGTTCAACATTCCCTATTATTGCTGTTCTTCCAGCGCCCTCCAGGCGGTTCTGGCGCCCCCGGCTTCGGAAACAGAGCCTTCTTCCTTCGCCAGCCGGGAGTGGAAACAGCTTTTCTATGCGCCCCAGGCGCGCCGTCAGGATGAATGGGGCCGCACTATGCACCACCCCGGACACCGGTGGTATCCCTACTATTCCGGCACGCCGCGCCCATGGCTGCGCTTCATTTACCGTTTTTAGAAGAGTAATACCTCATGATGCCGGATGAGGGCGGCAAAATCGAGCAGCTTGCCCGTGTGCAGGTATTAAATTTGACCTCCGATGTCCCTAAACTTTTCAATGAAAGCGACGATTTTTTGAAAGACGCTCTGTTTCTTCGTCAGATATTGAGGGTTTAACGGACTCATCTTCGGCAGAATAGCATTGAGGTCAGCGCCGTTCTCGCTGGCGTACTTCCGTTTCAAAGATGTTTGAATATATCGCTTTGCGGCTTCCTCGTTCAGTTTCTCTCCCGTAATCAGAGCAGCAGCTTCCTTTTTCTGTTTCTCTTGGGCATAAGTAAAGAAAGCGGCAATAATATCAGCCTTATCTCGAATCGGTTCCAAATCCGTTTCATTGATAAAATCAACAATGAGGCTCTCTTTTGCCCTGTTCCCGATGCTCGCTCTGATAACACGGCGCACCTCATCTACCAAGGCAGGCTTGTCCTTCGTTTTCCTGTTGTGTTCGAAAATCAGTCCGAGGATATAGTCGAGATCTATTTCCTGAGATTTAAGCAGATCAATTTCAAAGACCACATCATCCCAGTCTATTTTTGAATCTTCCGGAGCTTTACCGTTCCTCTCACGTCTGAACCAGTCCCGGATATCATTGTACGCCGAACGATAATCCTGTACGGTTCGCTCTTTCAGTACATCAATGCCCTGCATGGCTGCAATATCTTCATCAGTCAAGAAGTTGGCATTCTTAAACGCTTCAAGAGCCGCACTATCCGCTTTGTCTATTTTTTGCAGGGCTTTGAGCTGCGTAAACTCATCGTAGTTTTGTAAAATATTTTCTATCCGCAAATATTCTCCGAACAGCTTAACAAAGGATTTTTTATCTGCTTCCGTCACTATCCCATCGGGGGCAGGGAATTTTTCTTTCAGTTCCCTGACAACTTCCACATACCCTTTTCTCGCCTCGCCGGTGGCAATATCTTTAAATCCTTCAAGATATTCCTTGTAGCTCTTTTCAAGCACTACGTTCCTTGTGTTCTTATCTCCGAACAAAGTGATCGCATCTATTGTAGATTGTTCCAAATCCCTGAATGTGACGATATTGCCGAAAGTCTTGGTTGCGTCATAGATGCGATTGGTACGTGAAAACGCCTGCATCAGACCGTGATAACGCAGATTCTTGTCTACAAACAGCGTGTTCAAAGCAGGAGCATCAAAACCGGTAAGGAACATACCGACCACAATGAGCAAGTCAACCTCCTGGTTTTTTACTCTTTTGGCCAAATCGCGATAATAGTTTTGGAACTCTTTACTATCCACTCCGAAGTTTGTTTTAAACATCACGTTGTAATCGCCAATCGCTTTTGCCAAAAACTCTTTGGCGCTGCTGTCCATTGCCGAAGGGTCAAAATTTTCATCTTTGATATCGCCCTTAGCGCTTTGCTCTTCATTTGGGGCGAAAGAAAATATGGTAGCAATTTTCAGGGGCCTGTCACTTTCTTTCTGCAGATTGTTCAATTCCTGATAATACAGTTTGGCAGCCTCAACGCTGTTTACTGCGAACATGGCATTAAAGCCCTTGTTATTCCCTTGCGTTCTATGGGTTTTTATCCTGAAATTCTGCAGGATGTATTGAGAAATCTCTTTGATTCGGTCCGGATGAAGCAAAAGCTTTTGATTTTCTGCCGCATTCAACTTGATTTCATCTTTTTCAGTTTCCAAATTCTTAAACCGTGGACGAACATCGTTGTAGTCCACTTTGAACTTCAAAACCTTTTCATCACGTATGGCGTCTGTGATGACATACGAATGCAGCTCACGGCCGAACACACTGGCCGTAGTCTCCGCCCCCAAAGCATTCTCAGGAAAGATAGGGGTCCCCGTAAAGCCAAATTGGTAATATCTCTTGAATCTCTTTTTCAGATTCTTCTGCGCTTCTCCGAATTGGGAACGGTGGCACTCATCGAAGATAAATACAACCTGCTTTTGATAGACAGGCAAGTCGCTTTCGCTCTTCATGAGGTTGTTCAGCTTTTGAATGGTCGTGACAATGATTTTGTCGTTATTTTTCTCTGTGTTCCGCTTCAGTCCCGCCGTGCTCTCTGACCCATTGACGCTATCGGGCGAAAAACGTTGGTACTCTTTCATCGTCTGATAATCCAAATCCTTGCGGTCAACAACAAAGAACACCTTGTCGATAAAATCAAGTTGTGTGGCAAGCTGCGCGGCCTTAAAACTCGTCAGAGTTTTGCCAGACCCCGTGGTGTGCCAGATGTATCCGCCTCCCTCCGGATTGCTCCATTTTTTAGCCTGGTAAGAGCTTTTTATCTTCCACAAGATGCGTTCCGTTGCCGCAATCTGGTAGGGGCGCATAATGAGCAGCGTGTTACTGGCATCAAACACCGAATATGTGAAAAGAACCTGCAGCAGCGTATTTTTCTGGAAAAATGTCGCCGTAAAATCCTTTAAGTCTTTAATCAGCGTATTATCCGACTTCGCCCAGTTCATCGTAAAGTCAAAACTGTTTTTATCGCGCTTTACGGTATTGGCAAAATAACGGGTGTCCGTACCGTTGGAGATGACGAAAACCTGTAAGTATTTATAAAGTGAACTTTCGCTGTTGAAGCTCTCTTTGCTATAGCGATGCACCTGATTAAAAGCCTCGCGGATAGCCACACCCCGCTTTTTCAGCTCTATCTGCACCATAGGCAACCCATTTACCAGTATCGTGACATCGTAACGGTTTTTCTGTGCCCCGAACTGATTAATTACCTGCACTTTGTTGCGGGCAATATTTGTTTTATCTACCAAATAGATATTTTGGATATGCCCATCGTCAAACACAAAGTCATAGATGTAATTATCATGTATTTTTTTTGTTTTTTCAGCAAGACTATCACTCTTCTTGTCTAAATATTCCTCCAGGAAGCGTCCCCATTCAGAATCGGTGAAAACGATATTATTGAGTGCCTGCAACTGGTTTCTCGCATTGCAGAGCAGGGCGTCAGGCGTAACAAGGCTGGGAACATATTCGTAACCTTGTGATATCAAATCTTCTATAAATTCGCGTTCCAAAGCAGCCTCTGTCTGATAACCTGCGGGCGGCTCGTTTACTATTGAACTCTTGGTGTAGCTGTCGAGAACGATAAAGTTCTGTAATTCTGCTATGGTGCTGTATTGTGTCATTGCAGATCCTCTTTCCAGTACTTGTTATCAATTAAATGCTTTAATAAAAATCCCACAGTTTGCTTTTCTGCTTCTGTCGGTTCCGCCACAGCTTCATTGGATAATGTAGAGTGACTTGTAAACTGAATAATCCTGTTATAGTAGGTTCGCCTGTCATCAGGCAACAAATCAGACCATTGAGGATACCCTAAGAAGTTTGCCGTTTTTTCGTAAAGGTTGCGCAGTAGCGTGAAATGGTATTTCTGAACAGTGCCTGAATCAAGCGCCTCTTCGATAGTCTGCTTTAGGAAAAGATGATAGGAAAAACTTTTGTTTGAATCTCCCAGCTTTTTTTCAAGTTTAAAAGTCCCATCTTCATATTTACTTAACATATAGCCTGCCTCAGCCTTTAATGCATTATAAATTACATTATAGAACAAAGGATTGTGCGTCGTAATGATAAATTTTAATTTATTTAAATTATAATCACTACTTTTTATAACTTCTGCTATATTGACAGCCAATTCTATTAAATAATTTTCATCCAGCGAACTTACTGGATCATCAATGAATATATATTCCAAATCATCGAACGTGGTTGTCGAACGGTTTTCCGGCTCTGGAACATTCAGTACTTCGACTACCTCTTTCAGCAGACTGTAAAACACGCACCAAATAAAACAACTCTCTTCGCCTCTCGATATTTTGATATTATCAATTTGCTCTTCGTTGCCGCCTTCTATAGAAAAGGAGACCTCATTATAATTTTCATTAAAACGTGGAGTTAGTTTATCATTGGTATAATGCTGGAAATCTGTTATGATATTATTGGTTTGTCCTTCAACTTTAAGCACCCAGTCAGTAAAGGCATTAGGACGTATCACCAGCTTCCTGTCTGTATCTTTCTCCAAATCATTATCCCAATAGAACAAATCTTCAGTAAAAGCATTATAATACAATACTTTTACGCCAGTATCCCCGTCTTGCGCTTCTTCTTCCTCATGCTTGGGCGACACCAACTCTTTGAATGCGCGAGACAGCCGCGTCTTTCCCACACCGTTAAAGGCATAGATAAGCTGAACCTTCTTTGGACTGTTTTTTAACTCCCGAGCTATTTCTGTTAATGTTTCTCCCATATTCAGTCGGTTGCTTTATTATCGGGAAATGATAATAACTGATTACGGTAATATTCATACTGTTTTCTACGCAGTTCTATTTCCTTTGGCAAGCCTTCACTGATGGAGGTTGTCAGCATATCGAACTTGTCGAGAATGGAGACAATGCGGCGTTGTTCTTCAATAGAAGGAACAGGTATTTTAATTTTAGCCAAATCACTGGTATTGACACGTCTAACTTTTGTTCCTGTGATAAAACCTCTTTTCTGCTTTTGAAATTGCTCTGTCTGAAAATAATAAGCAACATATTTCGGTTCTAAACTATGAGTGTAAAAGCAGGCATCACTGCTAATGGCAATATCTTCATCACCTAACCATGCAACAGCCTTACATACATCTTCATCATTTTCGCTTGTGGTTGCAATAATCAAGTCCCCATGTTTCGCTTTGCGTGCTTTCTTCGCAAATTCTTGTGAAACAAAGGTTTTTGTTCTATTTGCGTATGTACCATAGTGAGTGTAGATCTGACCATAATGGATACAGCCAACCCCTGTTTGAGTGAAATCTTTCTTCTGCAATCCGCTTCCTCTCGTAAATATACCTACTTCTCCTAATGGCATAACTACTATATTATTTAACGAATTACCCACCGTCGCACAATTTAACACATTAAAAGAAAATAGCTTATTGCGATAATGCTCATACTGTTTCTTTCTCGCTGTAAGCTCCGCTGTAAGCTCCGCTGTAAGCTCCGCTGTAAGCTCCGTGAAATTGTCCAGAATACGGACAATTTCACTCTGTACCTCAAGTGGAGGTACAGGCATCTTAAACTGTTTTACTTCTTTGTCTGAAATAGCTGGATAGCTCGCGCCCTTTTGATTTTCTTTGACATAGAAGTAAAACTCGGAGGATGAAACAATATGGAATAACCACCTTGGAGAAATAAGATTTTCTTTTGCTCTTAGAACACAAAAACCTGTACTACAAATTTGACCATCATACTCATTGTCAATAAGGCAAAATCTTTTTAGTGTTGGACGGGTTGTGGCAAACAAAACATCTCCCTCAAGAACAATTTGTTGTGCTCGGCTTGGAGCATTGTCTGTGTGAATGGTCTGTACTTCTGTGATTTTATGTGTATCTCTGTCAACAGAAGTCAGGTCAATATATGAATAACTCCCATCGGCAGTTGCCCACTTTATATTACTGGTTTTGCAAACACAATCTCCTATAGGTTTATAATCAACACCATTCGGGCATAGTTCTTGAATAAGCTCGTCTAATCTGCTCATTTTATGTCATCTCCCTTTAACATCTGTTTGGCTGCCTGATCAAAATCAGAAGTGATTTTCTGCGTTTTATTGAACGCATCATACTCAGATTCGGCCCTTTTAAGGGCTGCCTGTCGTGAAACATTACCTTTATCAGTCAATATCTCATATCTGCGAAACGCCGGAAACCCATAGTAGGCAGCTTTGCGCTCCAGTCCCAAGAACTTCAACATCCTGGGATCTTTGATAATCTCCTGTGAAGTCTGCGGAAGGCGTTCCTTGTGCGCAACAGAAATAACAGCCTCTTTATCGCTGCTCAACAGCAGACGCTCATAGAGCTGCGAATTTATCTGCCGTTCGGTTTCTCTTGCCGTCCAACCGTTATTGACGGATTCCAGTTCGTAGTACTCACGTTTATCCGGATCATCTATTTGAATGAGCATTCGATATTGTGTCCAGTTCAATTGCGAACGCAGCGCGTTCGCAATCGGATAAAGCCGGTAAAATTGGCGGCAAAATGCAAGTTGCCTATAAGAAAAACCGCTTCCATATTCAGGCTCTAATGTCTGCGCAAGGCTCTTTATCAGATACGCGCCATTATCGGCACGCACTTTGCCTTGCTGCTCTTCCTCAAATATCCGTCGGCCGATATTCCAGTACATCTGCACACGACAGAAGTTAATGCTCCGCGCGGCATTACTCCGAGCAGCGTCAATGATTTGCTTTACATCGGCCAGAAAAGCCGTTCCTGTTATTGCCGGCTCATTATTCATCCTCCAACTCCTTAATAATCGCGTCAATATCCGCACGCAGCGCATCTATCCTCTTCACCGTTTGCTTTACCTCGGCATTCAGCCTGGCAATATCAATCACCTCGCGCGTATCTTTCGCCTCTACATATGAACTCACAGAGAGGTTATAGCCATTCTCCGCAATCTTGCTGTTATCTACTAATGCCGCAACATATTCCACCGGTTCCTTTCTGTCGAATATATCGACTATTCTTTCTATGTGCTCATCTGTCAGGACATTGTTATTGGTCTGCTTTTTAAAGAAATCTTCCCCGCTGGCGTCAATAAACTGCGTCTTCGTATCAGCCTTGTGCCTGGACAGCACGAGGATATTCACGGAGATGCCCGTTCCATAGAAGAGATTGGGAGGCAACGCAATGACCGTTTCCACAAAGTTGCCGTCCACAAGATATTTCCTTATCTTCTGTTCCGCGCCGCCACGGTAGAAGATGCCGGGGAAGCAGACAATGGCGGCCCTGCCTCTGGCGGAAAGATAGCTGAGGGCGTGAAGCACAAAAGCAAAATCAGCTTTTGACTTTGGCGCTAACACCCCTGCCGGAGCAAAGCGGTCGTCATTGATAAGCGTTGGGTCGTCGCTTCCCACCCAATTGACGGAGTATGGCGGATTTGAGACGATGGCGTCAAATGGTTTTTCATCGCCGTATTGAGGATTGAGCAGCGTATTGCCCAGCGCTATGTCGAACTTGTCATAATTGATATTATGCAAGAACATATTCATCCGCGCCAGGTTGTAAGTGGTGTGGTTGATTTCCTGCCCGAAAAAGCCATCTTCAATAAGATGCGCATCAAACTGTTTTTTCGCCTGAAGCAGCAACGAACCCGAACCACAAGCCGGATCATAAATCTTGTTGACGGAAGCCAATCCCGACATAGCTAATCGCGCTATCAGCTTTGATACATTCTGAGGCGTAAAGAACTCTCCGCCGGATTTGCCGGCATTGGCGGCGTAATTGGAAATCAGGAACTCGTAAGCATCTCCGAAAAGATCTATCTCATTATCTTCAAAATTACCGAAATCAAGGCTTTCCACACCTTTGATGACTGCCGCCAAACGCCTGTTTTTCTCCTCCACGGTGTTGCCCAAACGGTTGCTTGTGGTGTCAAAGTCGGCAAACAGCCCTTTTATGTCGTGTTCGGACGGATACCCATTGGCAGAACTCTCTATCGCATCGAAAATAGCTGCCAAGTCCGTGTTCAGATTAGGATTGTTGTTGGCATTCTTTGCTATATTCACAAAAAGCTGAGCAGGATAGATGAAATACCCTTTTGTCCTGGTGGCGTCATCTTTTATCTCAGGGGTGATAACGTCATCCGGCATATTCGCATAGTTGACGCTCTCGTCACCGCCTTCAATGAAGTTGGTGAAGTTCTCACTGATAAACCGATAAAAAAGAGTTCCTAAGACAAATTGCTTAAAATCCCAGCCGTCAACGGCGCCACGCACTTCGTTGGCGATTTTCCAAATAGCAGATTGCAATTCGTCTCTTTGCTTTATACTGGTCATATTAATTAAAATTATTCTTAATTCATATTGCAAAGTTAAAATATCAACACGTCAGGACTTGATAAACCAACAGAAACCACAAGCTGCCATTCCCGGCGCTACGCGTCAAAAATCACTTTCCAACGGATAACCGTTTAAAACCGTTCCGTTTCATCATTCCGCTTTTGCCGCCGTCATTATTTGGCTTCGCGGATACCTTGCCATTAAGCATTTCAATTCAGCTTCTTCCTGTTTACATGATTATTCCAGGCTTCTTCAATAATTCCGGCAAGAGGCTTTCCATACTTGTCCACTTCACTTTTGGTGAACAGGCTCTTGATCAATTCTCCGGAAACAGGGTCAATGATAAACACGGCGGGAGGGCCAAGAACCACATACGGCGCACGGGGGGAATCCGCACACCCCACGATTTTTGCGGCTTCTTCCGGAACCATCTTGAATTTAAACGTTCCCGGGGAATTGCCCGGCACCTGTTTGGTGTCCACCAGCCAAAATATAAATTTCTTCCCGGCGGCATTTTTGAAATTTGTTTTTTTAATATATTCCCGGGTAAAAATATTACACCGGGAACACCATGAAGAACCGGTCAGGTAAATCACCAGCGGCAGCTTTTTCTTCATAGCTTCATTACGGAGTTTGTCAAAAACGGGGCTGCCCGATTTATTGACTTCAGGTATCCTGTTTTTATTGGCAAACCCGAAAATGGGAGGACGCTGTTGAGCTATGCCGGCCTGAGGGGCAAACAGCCCTGAAACCACAGCGGAACAACATAAAAAAAGGAAAGGCCTCATACGTGTTCCTACTATAGATACTATCCCGGGATAGTCAAACAGCAAGCGTTTCCCGGTTTCCGGAAAAAAAGAAATGCCCTTTACATGAACCATAGCAGGGCTATTCACTTGCCAAGTCCGAATGAAGCTGTAAGAATCCGCGCCATGAGAAAGCTCCTGATCCGCTCCTGTCTGATTGCCGGGCTGACCTGGACCTATTCCTGCGCCTCCAACAAGGAAACGGCGCCTCAGGCCCCCGCCCCGGTTCCAGCCGTTCAGCCGGAACAAACCGCCCCGGCGGACCATCCCTCACCCTGGGCTCCCGCTCCGGCGCAACAGGAGATTCTTCCAGAGGATGAGAATGAAGAGTCCGCTCCGGGACCGGCTGTCTTGCCGGGCGATTTCCGCCCCGGACTGCGCACCCCCCGGCTGCCGGAAACCCTGCTGTACGATCTGGACGGCAAGCTGATTACCCCTTCCGCCCCATAATCTTTTCCCACCACCATGACTGCGACCATTCCCAAAGGCTTCCACCCCGAACCTTTTTCCTACCACCAGGAGCTTGAACTGGATATTGACGCCCTTTCCAATGCGGGCGACGGCATCGGACGCGTGGACGGATGGGTGGTTTTCGTCCCCTTCGCCCTGCCGGGAGACCGTGTCAAAGCCCGCGTCTGGCGTAATGACAAAAACTACTCCTCCGCCGATCTGGTGGAAATAATTAACCCCAGCCCGGACCGCGTGGAACCGGGCTGCCGCCTGTTCGGCACCTGCGGAGGATGCCAGTACCAGCACCTTTCCTATGACCGCCAGCTTCTCTGGAAAACCCGGCAGGTAGCGGATCTGCTCCGCCTGCAGGCAGGGCTGGAACTGCCCGTCAATCCGGCCATAGCCTCTCCCCGCCAATATCATTACCGCTCCAAGATTACGCCCCACTTTGACAAACCGAAGGAAGGAGGCAAGCCGGCCATCGGTTTTCTGAAAGCAGGCTCCAGAAGGGATGTGGTGGATGTGCCGCAATGCCCGATTGCCATGGAGTGCATCAATGAAGCCCTGCCCCTGGCACGCAAAAGCGTTTACCAGGCCGCGGCCCGGTTCAAGCGGGGAGCCACCATTCTGCTCCGGGCTTCGGAAGGAACCGTCATCACCAATAACAACGCCGTGGCGTGCGAACGGGTGGGCGATTTGGAGTTCCATTTTCTGGCGGGGGACTTTTTTCAGAATAATCCTTTCATTCTTCCGCTTTTTACGGATTACGTGGCCCAACAGGCGAGTATGGACGGGGAGGAATTCCTGGTGGACGCTTACTGCGGTTCCGGCCTGTTCGCCCTGAGCCTGGCGAAGAAATTTAAAAAAGTGCTGGGCGTGGAAGTCAGTGAGACTTCCGCGGACTGGGCGCGCAGCAACGCGCGCAGCAACGGAATTGAACACGCGGAATTCCTGGCGGCGGACGCCGGGGCCATTTTCGCCCGGGTGGATTTCCCCGCGGAAAAAACCGCCGTGGTGATCGACCCGCCCCGGAAAGGGTGCAGCATGGAATTCCTGACCCAGTTGTTCGCCTTCGGCCCCGGAAAGGTCGTTTATGTTTCCTGCAACCCAGCCACCCAGATACGGGATTTGGCGGAATTCGACAAGGCCGGGTATTCCGCCACCGCCGTCCAGCCCTTTGACCTGTTCCCCCAGACCAAGCATCTGGAATGCGTGGTCACCCTGAAAAAAAATACCTGATTTTTTCCATGCCCAAGCTTTACATCAAAACTTACGGCTGCCAGATGAACGAACGGGACTCCGAACAGGTGGCCCGCATGTTCGTGCAGAAGGGCTACACCATGACGGACCGCGAGGATGAGGCGGACGTCATCCTGTTCAATTCCTGCTCCATCCGGGAGCAGGCGGAACAAAAGGCGCTGGGGAAAATGGGGCTTCTGGCCAAGCAGCAGCGGCACCGTCCGCATGTAGTGTACGGCATGATGGGCTGCATGGCCCAAAGTAAAAAAGAGGAGCTGTTCAAGGAACTGCCGCGCCTGGACCTCGTGGTCGGCACCCAGAAATACCACCGCGTGTTTGAACATGTGGACGGCATTCTGCGCGCGCGCCAGGAACGCCGCATGGACGAGTTGCAAACCGCCTTTTCCGGCACGCATGTGTGCGATGTGGCGGAAGAGGCGGACTCCCAGAACCGCATCCGGGACCACCTGAATCCCGGAGCGCGCTCCACGGCGTATGTCTCCATCATGCAGGGGTGCGAAATGAAGTGCGCCTACTGCATCGTCCCCTACACCCGCGGCGCAGAACGCAGCCGCCCCATCCGGGACGTGGTGGATGAAGTAAAGATGCTGGCGGACTCCGGCGTGAAGGAAATCACGCTGCTGGGCCAGATTGTCAACCGGTACGGCAGGCAGATGGAAACGGCAGACGGCAAGGGCGGCTTCGTCCAGCTGCTGGAAGCCGTGCATGAAGTGGAAGGCATCCGGCGCATCCGCTTCGTCTCCCCGCATCCCATCGGTTTCCGCCAGGATCTGGTGCAGGCGTTCACCTATCTTCCCAAGTTGTGCAGCCATATTCATTTCCCGATGCAGAGCGGCAGCGACCGCATCCTGAAAATGATGCGCAGGCCGTACAGGAATGAAACCTATCTGAACCTTTGCTCCCGGATGAAGCAGGCACGCCCGGATTTGTCCATCACCACGGATATCATCGTGGGCTTCCCGGGAGAAACGGAGGAGGATTACCTGCTGACCAAGCAGGCCGTGGAACAGGTCCAGTTTGACAACGCGTTCATTTTCCGCTATTCCCCGCGCCGCGGCACGCCCGCCGCTGTTATGGAGAATCAGATTCCGGAGGAAGTGAAGGAAGCGCGCAACCAGGACCTTCTGGCCGTAGTCAATGAAATAGCCATCCGGAAAAACCGGGATCTGGTAGGCACCGTGCAGGAAGTTCTTCTGGAAGGGCCGTCCAAAACGAATGCGGCGCGCCTCTCCGGCCGAACCTCCCAGAACAAGCCCGTCATGGTGAATGCCGCCCCTGACCTGGCGGGAGAGATCCTTCCCATCCGCATTGAGGAAAGCACGGGATTCACCCTGTACGGCGTTCCATGCCCCTCCAGGGGATGATTCGCACGCCCTTTTCCTCCATCCGCAGATAGAGGGTTCCGGTTTCCCGGAGACGGTACACGGCTGTTCCCTCCGGCACGGGGCATTCATGCTCCGTCGCGAAAATGACTGCGCGGGCGCCTGTGGCCCTGATCCACGCAGCGCTGTCCACCGGGTCGCGCGGATGATGCCCGATGAGCAATACATCCGCCCGCGGTGTTTTTTCCGCGCGCGCCAGGGAGGAAAACCCGGCATTCCCTATCATCAGGAACCGCCTCCCGCGGCATTCCCATGACAACACCCGGCTCCGGTCCTGACGGATTCCCGTGTGCAACGGTACAGGAAAATCTTCCAGCACAAGTTCATTGCCCGGCCGTAACCTCCATTGCCGGACGGGACATTCCCCGGACTCCGCGCCCCAGTTCCGGATTCCGGGATATTCCTTCTGCAGTTCTTTCTCCCCGGCCCGTTCCGCCTTGCCGTTCCCGCAGCACAGCATACCGCAGGGCCGGATACTGCGCGCCTTCAGCACGGGAAGGAGGGTGTACCGCACCGCATCTTCCGCTCCGCTTCCCACAACCAGTGCGGGATTGGAAATGACTGCGGACCAGGCGTCCTTCTGCAGGGGAACGATCACCGCTTCATTTTCCCCGGATGGCGGTGCGGAAGAAAGATAACTGTACGGCAGGGAAGCCACTCCCCCGGCTACGGCCAGCATGGCGGAC
>OBZK01000632.1_pt1 | contig 21578 bp, 18 predicted proteins | sample 1495511 | NCBI WGS metagenome assembly OBZK01 (sample SAMEA2580233, study PRJEB22360) | human gut metagenome | biome: human gut; feature: human-associated habitat; material: faeces | place: Denmark | collected 2008/2010
ACTTCATTCATGCCAGAGCTTGCAAACTAAAGTGCGAAAAAATCTTGACACGACCCACGGATTTTCTCTCGCCGGGCATTTTCTTCTGGGATACGATTCTTTCTGGCCATATGTAAAACCTCCAATGTGATGCTTCTATTCTACACCACATCGGAGGTTTACACAAAGTTTGGGATAGCCTCGCGGTGTACGATCCACCTTTACCGCAATGTGTTCTCGGTGACGCCTCACTCCAAAGTGAAGCTGGTGGCGCAGTTTCCCGGACGGTAACTCTGCCCTCATGTTGGTCTGTGTCCGGCTGCGCCATGTGGTCGGCACCCAATGAGGCAACAAGAAGTACATGAATATGAAGCGCCTGGAGGCTGCCTTGGAGGACACCTCCGCCGTTGCCGGTTGACCACCGATTCACATAACTCTAACTCGTTTTCGACCATTCCGTGATTCACCTTAAACCCTATTACCAGTCCAAATAACAACTTAGAACCAATAATCATAAAGATGTCTTACTATATTTATAAGTCTAACTATCATTTAGCTTCGATTCACCTATATGGCTATACAGGTGTCCCATATATGGTAATCACCTCATCAAGCGAAAGGGTCCCATCCAAAAAAGCCTGGTAAGTATCACAAACCCCTTTCACATTAGTGTCAAAGACGATCTGCTGACCTTTATGCAACCATAAAATCTTATTGCAAAGACTCCGGATCTGTTCGATAGAATGAGATACCAATATTGTAGTAGCTCCACCATTAATAATAGACTTCATTTTTTCCGCACTTTTGGTTTGAAATGCTCCATCTCCGACAGATAGCACTTCGTCCAAAATCAACACATCCGGATCAATGGCTGATGCAATGGAAAAAGCCAAGCGTGCTTGCATTCCTGAGGATAGCTGATTAAACGGACGACCTTCAAAATCCTTCAATTCAGCAAACTCAATGACTTTTTCATACTCCGCATCTATCAGTTGTTTTGTATATCCCAAAAGAGCCCCTCGTAAATATGCATTCTCCTTCACAGTCAGGTTTCCATCAAATCCTGAGCCAAGTTCCAGCAATGCAGCAACATTCCCTTGTACAAACACAGTTCCCTCGGATGGGGCCATAATTCCAGAAACCGCCTTTAACAATGTGGACTTTCCAGAGCCATTGGTCCCAATAATGCCGAGCATATCCCCCTCTTCAAGTTCAAACGTCACATGGTTTACTGCCATAAAATTGACAACTTTATACTGCCTTTTAATATGCTTAATGACCCATTCTTTTAATCCAATGTCTTTAAAATCTCCTGTCTTGTATTGAATAGACACATTCTCCACTTTTAATATTACACTCATAGGTATTCCTCATACATAGTACAAAAATTCGTGATTCTTTTTCTTGTAAATTACAAACCCAAGTATAATCGCCACTGCAGCATATCCGGCCATTAGCAAGTGAAACCATATAGAAGGTACCGCATTTTCCAATAAAATTTTTCTGACATATCGAATAAACAAATACATAGGGTTAAGCAAAAAAAGATTTCTGGAAATTTGTGAAAAGGAATCAATCGAATAAAAGATCGCAGAAAGCCACATTATGAGCTGGCACGCAATGCCCCACAGATATTGCATATCCCTGAAAAAAACAAAACAGGCAGACAAAATGAGAGAAAGTCCTAAATTAAATATAACTAACATCACAACAGGGTATATCAGCATAATCCAATTCCATGTGATGGGTATTCCATCACAAAGGGTAAACACAAAAAGGATACATGTATTAATCAGAAAGTTAATGAGAGAGGATACACTTTTGGAAAAAATGAACATATATTTGGGTACATTTACTTTTGTAAAAATTGATGAGTTATCCAACAGTGCGGTCATTCCCAGATTCGTGGATTCTGAAAAATACGAAAATACTATCTGTCCAATAAACAAATAAACCGCATAGTGGTTGATATTACTGCCGAGCAATTGACCAAATACCAACCACATAATAATCAAATTAAAAAAAGGAGAAAGCATGCTCCATAGCATGCCTAGTACGGTTCGCTTGTATTTAAGCACAAAGTCTCGGTTTACAAGCTGAGAAAACAAAAATTTATACTTCGTTATTTTTTCAAGGCTTTTCTGTTCTGTAATTAATAATATGGCAGCAAACATCATCACAGTAATAATAGTAAAAATAAGAGTATAGTGTGGAAATGCTTCGCGGGATATCATGGTGCTGATAGAAGAAGTATTCGGTATCGAAATAGCCGTTTGCATACTCTTCCCATAAGTGTCAACATCTTGTGACCATGTTTCGGTTTCAATCCTTACCATTCCGCTCCAAGGATAGGAATTAAATAGGATCTGCCGGTTTTCATCTACAGGAATACGGAAAGTAATACTTTGAGTAATGCTCTCATCTTGCCTCTCATCTCCAGGAAACCACCCAAAGTGAAGTGCGTGCGTATTAGAATCTCCTTCGTATGAGACCCACTTTCCATCTACGACCTCAGTGAATGGTGTATATATTCCGTTTACCGACAAACCCGTTGTCAAAACATGATCACCAGATGACTGCTCATTGTGTGTTCCTAGTGCAGTAAGGGTTAAAAGTTCTGTGTGTGGAACAATGGTGCTGGCCACTGCGGCAGAAAAAAATGCGACCCAAATAAGCGCAATCGAAAACCACAGCAAAATGCGCTTAACTCTTTTGTGTAATACTAAAACAGCCAATGCAATGCTTATTACCGGAAATATTATATATAAAAGAAATTCATTTCTCAATGTATCTGATCGTCCTTTCAGAATTTGGATAACCTTAAGACTTCTTGAACTCTATCTTTAAGTTCAGCCAACCTACTTTCTGCCTGATTCTTGTTTTGACCATATGCCGAATAATAAAACTTTACTTTTGGTTCTGTGCCAGAGGGTCTTACCGCAACCCAGGACCGGTCTGGAAAATACAATTTAATAACATTGGAACTCGGTAGCCCATCAATTCCATTTTTATAGTCCATCACACATGATGCACGAGGAAAGCATTTATACGGGTTTTGGCGTAGACCATTCATAATCTCCAGGATTTTTTCTTCTCCCACCTCGCCTTTTAATGTAAATGTTTCCAGATCATCCAGATAATATCCATAATCAAAATAAATACGCTCAATCCAGTCTATTAAAGTAATTCCTATATTTTTAGCGTACGCAGCCATCTCACAAATCAGCATGGACGAAACAACTGCATCTTTATCACGCGCATGAGTTCCAATCAAATAGCCAAAGCTCTCTTCATAGCCCATAAAAAAGCTGTATGCCCCGGTTTCTAGAAAGTGATTAATCTGCTCCCCAATATATTTAAACCCAGTTAACGTATTGATTACCACAAGGCCATTTTTTTTTGCAATCTCCGCACCTAAATCATTCGTAACAATTGTCTTTACAATAGCATGGTTTCGCTTTGTCGGTTTATGCACTTGCAAAAGAAAATCGATCAATAACGCTCCAATTTGATTTCCCGATATTAGCTGATATTTACCACGGTGCCATACGGCAACCCCCACTCGGTCACAGTCAGGGTCCGTCCCTAAAACAATATCATCATTCCTGACAGCAGCCTGCTGAATTGCCATCTCAAGGGCCCCACGCTCTTCCGGGTTTGGAGATTTAACTGTTGGAAAATTACCATCCTCGGTGGCTTGTAACTCTACAACATGTACATTTTTAAATCCATCTCGGTTTAATATTTTTGTTACGGGCAAAAATCCTGTGCCATGGAGTGGCGTGTAGGAGATCTTCAAATCAGCTTTTGCTTCGCTGTTTACAAATACCGATTGTTTTTTTACTTCTTCCAAAAAACCCTCTAACACCTCATCATCCAAATAAGTTATTAATTCAGTAATGGTGTCCTTCGGACTTAAAACAATATCTTTGTAAAGATTTACGTGTTGAATCTCAGCATAGATTTCGTCTGCCGCTTTTTGTGTTATTTGACACCCGGTTTCATCGTATACTTTGTAGCCATTATACTCTTTGGGGTTATGGCTGGCAGTAATAACAATACCTGCCCTGCATTTTAGTCTCCGCACTGCATACGACAATACTGGTGTTGGGGTTATTTTTTCAAAAAGGTAACTTTTGATCCCCTTCTTGCTTAAAATTTGTGCTGTATTCTCAGCAAAAAACCGAGAATTATTACGCGAATCATAAGCAATCACAACACTCGCTTCACTGTAAGCATCAGCATGCTTTAGCAAATAATTTGCGAGTCCCATTGTTGCTTTTCGCACAGTATAAACATTTATACGATTTGTACCCGCTCCCATGGTTCCCCTTAGGCCACCTGTGCCAAAAGTTAGATCTGAACGAAAGCGGTCATAAATTTCATCCCAGGATACCAGAGAACGAACTTCCTCTTTGGTTTCCCTGTCAAACCCATCCCAACTACACCATTTCTCATATCGCTCTTTCGCAGTTTTAATGCAGCTTAAATGTTCTTCCATTTCGAAACCCCTTGTAATACCATGGATTTAGCGGCCAAGCACATCTAGAACTTTTTTCACTATTTTGTCAGACTGCGGTACCTCGTTATAATAGTTAGGGTTGGTTGTTTTTACCACGTCTTCCAGACCAAGCCTAGCAATATTTGACCCAGGATTTTTCGTCATCAATTCATATGCAATGTGTTCGGCTGCACCGCAAATTTCACGGCCTGGCTCCACTACAACTCCGTATGGGATCTTCTCTATAATATGCGTATATTGAATTGCATGAAATGGCTTTAACCACATTATATGAATAACATTTGCTCGAATGCCCCTCTTAGCAAGAAGTTCTTTGGCCTTTATTGCATGAAGACGGCATACAGAAATAGCGAAAATATTGATATCCGCTTCCTCATCACAATCATCTTCGAACTCTTCTGTGACTCCATATGTGTCGCGGTATTCACTTACATACATTGGAATATCATCAGACATAAATGTCTGCCATGCTTCTCGATATTCACCCGGCGTAATTGGTGCACATACTCGAAAGCCTGGAAAATGCATAAACATACTGTGCAATACATTAGAATGAGTTGCATCAAAATGGTCATTCGCTAGAGCTCTGATAAATACAGGGGCAGAGATTTGATTTACCTGTTTATATACAGCGGCAAATGCAATAAATGGGCTACCATTCATCAGCATAAAATCCTGAAAACGCACAACAAAAATAGGTCTCCGTCCCACTATGGCACAGCCAACGGCAAAGTCTGCACCAGCAGTTTCTGTCATGGGAAGATCAATAACATTAGGATGATTCGGAATTGTTCCTGCGACACCACCAGGATCAGAAACACACTCGCCAAGCAAGATGCCGTTATTCTTTGTAAGGTGCTGCTCTGTAATCTGCATAATCGTTTCTTTCAAAGATAGGGTTTCCATGCTTCCTCCATTTTTTTCGTTGCTTGCGCATCTATAATTGTTAGTTCGTCCTCAAACCCTCGTTTGATCAATTCCTCACGAATCATTGCAAAGCGATCCCAAGGAGCTGCTCCGTCTACCCCAACGCCTGCATGCCAATAGTTTCGGCAGACATGGCAGTTGATTAAAGCAGGAAGATTGTTGTCAAACTGTTTGATATAGTGCATCAAGGTAAACGGATCATCACTAAGTTCCAGCGCCTGTAGCCCAAATCCTTTTGCAACCTCTACCAAATTCCAGCTTCTTCTTTTACTCTTGGGAGAAAGCACAGATAGATTATTGTCTGTACAAATAAACAAAACCGGTAATTTATGTGTAGCTGCAAATCCATATGCCGTTAGTGCATAATCTTCCTCTGCTGCACCATCTCCAAAGAAGCACAGTGTTTTTTCTCCATTGCCAAGCGCGGCGCCAACCCCTACAGAAATATTTTCACCAATAAATCCAGTATGAGCATATAGCCTACGTCCATTTCCGAAGTATTGAAACGCACCACCAATTTTACCACCGCAACAGCCACTGTCAAGACACATAATTTCATCTCTAAGTTTATCAACTGGGCCGCCTAGGGAGAGATATAGGTCCATGGCACGGTGCTGGGCAAAAATTTGATACATCCACGCTGTTTCTCCAATTGCCGCACCTACACCTTCTTGTCCCGACGACATGTGTATTTTAATGCTAAATTTCCCACTGGAGGAGGCTTTCACAATAAACTGCTCGAAAATTCTTGCTTCAGCCATTTTTTGATAAACTGAAAGTTGTGTCTCTTTGCTAAACTCATCTATTGCATTAGGAATTATATTAAAATTCCTGTAATCTATTTCATTCATTCCAAATTTCCTCTTTTAATATTTTGGTACTCACTGCATAATTGTCGCAGGCCATCTTTTATGGAAATCTTAGGTGTCCAACCAAGTACCCGTAGTTTTTCCACAGAAGAAATCCTATTTGCCATATTTTCTTTTCGATCAGAATTAAAACGAATTGTACCATCATAATGGACCAATTCCTGAATATTTTCTACTATACTTTTCCAACAGCAGGTTTCGAAGCTACCTACATTAATGGTACATAGTTCGTCAGGATGATAGCGCTCCATTATACAAATAATAGCACTCGCACAATCGTCTACGTGCAAAAACTGTTTTTGTGAAATTCCTTCTCCAAAAATATCTAGAAACAGGTCATGCTTTCCTTCACTTTTGGCATCACATATATCCATAACGAGTCGTTCTAACAGGTAAAGATTCTTTCTCCCTGCAAATCCACCATAAATATGAGAAGGCAGGCAGTAAATAAATTCTATACCATACTGTTTGTTATAATATTGGCACAATTTCATTGCAACAAACTTTCCAATAACTGCTGCGTGCATTGGCGGCCTATATCCAGGAAGATTAAACTTCTCCAGACAAGTCTCTTCCATCGGCTCTTCTTGGCCCAGATTCCAGGGATAAAGCATTGCACTACCCAACAGAATCATCTTCTTTACGCCATATACACGTGCAGCCTCAATTATATTGCACTGCATCAAGACATTCATATACAGCTCATCCGCGTCGCCCACCTGTCCGCTTTCAAAGTCAGTAATAGACTTTACGGCGCAGAAAAATACATACTCAGGCCTATGTTTTTCAAAATATGCATTTACTTCCGCCTGGCTCAAAAGCTCCAGATCCGAATGCGTTGTCACGGTTACATTGAGGTATCCGTGTTCAAGCAGCTGCTCATAAATTTTGTTGCCGATCAATCCTTTTCCAATAACTAATACATTGGACTGCTTTTCCATAATACATACCTTCATTTGTTTTTAATAAACGATGCCAAATGCAGGAACCCCTCCGTAACTTCATCAGCCTGCACGTCAGAAAATAAATGAAGTTTATAATCACTATCTAACAATATAGCCGTAATTTGTGCATTTACCTGTTTCTTATCCTTACGGATAGCAGCTATTAAAATTTCCGGGTTTAATATAGCATCGCTCATATCTTCGTCAAGAATAGGTGCAATGATTGTTTCGACTTTCTTGGCAAATGTTTCGGACATCAAGCCACGTTTAACAGAAATCGCATTGGCTACAATGACACCCATAGCGACTGCTGTCCCATGCGGAATTTCATAATGGCTTGAAACTTCAATTGCGTGTCCAAAAGTGTGTGCAAAATTTAACTTAATTCGCTCATTTCTGTCAAATTCATCTGCTTCAATAAATGCTTTTTTAAACATCAGCGAGGATTGGATAAATTTTTTAATCTCAGCCATGTCGCAGTTAATTAAACTGTCCAAGCTTCTCTGAACACTGCACATGGTATCTTCGCCAGCAATGATATTGAATTTTACTACTTCACCTAAACCACTCAATAAGTCTTTACGAGAAAGCGTCTTAAAAAAGTCTGCATAAATAATAATTTCATCCGGCGGAAAAAAGGTTCCTAGTAAGTTTTTATAATTCTTATAATTTAGAGATGATTTCCCTCCAATACAGCTATCACAGGCTGCCAAAAGAGTAGTCGGAACAAACGTCCAATGTATGCCGCGGTATAAAATATTTGCCACAAATCCAGTTATATCCTGAATAATTCCTCCGCCAAAAGAGAACAGACGCGTGTTGCGCTTACTATTCAATTCAATAATCTTTTCACAAATGGTAAGCGCAGTTTCAATGGTTTTATTTTCTTCTTTCGCCTCCAATAAAAACAGTCTTGCAGGCGGAATCTCTGAAAATGCAGATGTATATAAGTCATAAACCGTTTGATCGATCACAAAAAAAGATGTTTCTGCCGCAGCATATTTAGATATAAAATTAAGCGTATCCTCAGTCTGAACCCCATATGTTTTGGTAGCAGATTTAATTGTCAGCAAGGTGTTCATTGTGCGCAGAAGCCTCCATCAATACTAATTTTCTGCCCAGTTATATACGTGTTTTCGTATGAACCCAAAAAGTAGATAAATCTAGCGATCTCTTCTGGTTGGGCCATTCGCTTTAATGGTATCTGCTGAGAGATTTCATCAATCTGCTTAGGGGTATTATTTTGGCGGGTAAGTTCGGTTAAAGTAAATCCCGGACATACAGTATTAACCAATATTCCGTACTCTCCCAATTCCAGCGCCAGCGAATTTGTGATCCCATGCATTCCATTTTTCGCGGCAGAGTACATAGCACGTCCTTTTTTTGAAACTACCGCCCAAATTGAACCAATATTAACAATCCTACCTATCTGGCTCATTTTTAAATTGGGTATCAAACCCCGCAGCAAAAGAATAGGAGCAATAAGATCAATCTGAAGCATTCGCTCCATCTCGTCATCACTTACATCTTCCAAGCAATTTATGTCATTAATTCCTGCATTATTTATAATGGTATCAATTGGGGTATTCTCTAGCCTTGTAAGATAGGCTTTGACTGATTGCTTATCTGATAAATCCAATTCAGCACGAGTAGGTGCAATTACCTGATATCCTTTATTTTTGAAATATTCAGCCGTAGCTTTTCCAATCCCACGGCTTCCCCCCGTTATAAAAGCCACCATATTACTTACCCTGTTCTGCTTTCAATCTATCATTGAGCATTTTAAGCCGCTCACGATCTTCATTCGCCATGCGTTCATAGAACTCACACTTGTTTTTTAAATAAAGAGTTTCAAATTCAACTGCCAGTAAAATGCCTTTGCGAAGTTGAGTAGCATTATCACACGCTTTAAAGACAACCTTACGAGTTTCAAATTTGTCAATATACGGATACATATCAATCAAGAATGGAATTGCCTCAAAGGAAATACCTCCACCCATTCCCACTTTGATGCCACGGTTTCTTGCATGAAGCGCCAGGTCCTTAGTAAGCGTGAACAGTTCTTCAGAATTAATATACTTCCTTGACAGTCCCAGAGAGCCAGACAAATCCACCCGGCCAATGGCAATCGTATTTAGGAAGCCCTCTCCGGCGTCCAAAATCGGCTCTATATTTTCATGGCACGTCTTTGTTTCCGTATTAATAATCCACTCGATATCAGAAACTTCATCCTCATATACTTTCTTAGCAGCTGAAACAAATTTACTCATTGCAAAAGGAGTCTCAATCATGGGCGCCATAATGCCAGCTGCACCTAAAATACGGCATTGGTCCATGTCACGGACTGCTTCGCATCCGCCAATCTTAATAAAAATATCCATATCAGCACGGAATACAATCTCGTTTAGTTTAACGAGTTCGTCAGTGCGAGAGCCCTCTGCCTCAAACTCTGCTTTTACTGCAAGAACACCGTACTCATTTTTTAATTCTTTCAGAATATCAAGCATTCTTTTTTCGGTTTTATTCATTTTATATACCCCTTTCCAATTGTTGCAAATATTCTCGATATACCAGTTCGAGTCCGTGTTTCAGATCAATCCTACTGCTCCAACCAAGTTGATTAATGTTTGTAGAATCCACCATGCGGCGCATCATGCCATCAGGTTTTGTTGCATCACAAACAATATCTCCCTCAAATCCCACAATTTCTTTAATTAATGAAGCTAATTCCAGGATACTAACTTCGCTGCCAACTCCAATATTGATTGGCTGAACACCTGAATAATGTTCCATAAGAAACAAGCATGCATCCGCTAAATCATCTGTATGAATAAATTCCCGGAGTGCTGCGCCGGATCCCCACAAATCAATCTGCTTAAGGCCCTTCTCCTTAGCCTGATGGTACTTCATAATCAAAGCTGGAATCACATGAGATTTTTCTAAGTCAAAGTGATCTCCTTTTCCATAGGCATTTGCAGGAATCGCACTAATAAAGTCAAGCCCATATTGTGTTTTCATATAGCTACAAAGTCGGCTTCCACAGATTTTTGCAAGTGCGTAACCTTCATTTGTAAGCTCAGGTCTTCCTGCTAAGAGGAACTCTTCTTTCATAGGCTGCTCACACTCTTTAGGATACATACAAGCGCTACCCAAGTAGAGCACCTTCTTTACAGCGCAGTTTTTAGCCGCCCACAGCAAATTATTGGCAATCTGCATGTTGACAAAGAAAAAATCTGCCGGAGCTTCTGAATTGGCCTTTATTCCGCCTACTAAACCTGCGGCTATAAACACATACTCTGGCCGCTCTCGCTGAAAAAATTCATTAATTGCTAACTGGTTAGTCAAGTCCAGTTCACCATGAGATTTTAACAGCAGATTGGTGTAGCCTCCCTCTAAAAGTCGCCGAACAATGGCTGAACCAACCAACCCAGTATGGCCAGCAACATATATCTTATTCTCCTTGTTCATATTCCTTCAACACCTTGCAAAGGTAGTCAATCTCTTTTTTCATATTTACCGAATGATTTCCTACAAAAAATCCATTATCGTGGACATAATCTGCATTTACGAGTTCGCCGGAAATCGTTGCATCCATATATTTAAACACGGGTTGCCTAGCAAAATTTCCTGCTACAATAGGTCGCACTTCAATTTCAGATTCATGCAACATACTAATAATTTTATCTCTATCACCAGCATATTGTGGCCTCAGAATAATTGCAAAACCAAACCAAGAAGCATCCCCAATAGCCTGCTGTGTATAGAACTTACTAAACTCACTCATACGCAACTTAAAATATTCCGCATTTGCTCTGCGCTGCTCAACAAAACGATCTAACTTTTTTATTTGTTCAACGGCCAAAGCCCCCTCCATTTCTAACGGCCGAAGGTTAAAACCGGGAACAACAAAGCAAAAACTTTCATAAAATTCATTTTCATTTTTTTGGTGAAGCTTGCTCTGAGCCGGGAGATTGCGCGTCCAGCCATGCGCGCGAATAGACAGCATATAGTGATACAATTCTTCGTCATCTGTAACAACAAATCCGCCTTCCATGGTGCAAAGGTGGTGTGAATAAAAGGTTGAAAAAGTGCCAAACACGCCAAATGTTCCTGCAAATTTTCCTTGATAAGATGCACCCATAGATTCGCAATTGTCTTCCATCAAAACAAGTCCATGTTTCTTGCACAATACAACCAATTTCTCAAAATCATTTGGGTTTCCAAGTAGATTGACCGCAAATACACCTTTTGTTTTTTCTGTAATTGCTTCCTCAAGTTTTATCAAATCCATATTTAAGGTATGCGCATCCACATCAACAAGGCGAGTTTTTAAGCCAAGTTGCTCCAAGGGAAAATAAGTTGTGCTCCACGAAATAGCAGGCGCTAAAATTTCATCTCCTTTTTGGAGCCTTCCTGAATAAACCATGGCGGCAATAGCCAAAAGGTTGGCTGCAGACCCTGAGCTACACATCACCGCATAATTGGAGCCCACTTTTGCAGCAAAGTCCTGTTCGGCCTGTGTAACAAATGCACCCATAGAAAATCTATTTGACTCTATGACTTTGGAAATGGCCGTCAGTTCTTCCTGCCCCCATGTATCGTTAGATAAACTGTACTTCATGTTGCTTCCCCCTTCGTCTCATAGCTCAAATATTAGTCAACAGTTCTTTAGCATTTATTTCTTCAATTTATATAGAAGCCAGTTCTTGATAGATTTTAGAATTGTTTTCATTCCAACATGCCCCTGTCGACACTCTTCCAGAAAGAGTTGAGCTGTTGCGGCAGAGCCTGACGCAAGTGTTTGATGCCCATTTCTGTGTTGCAAAAAACGGATCAAGGTGTATTGCTTATAGTCTATCGTTACAAATGTCATATAATCGCAGCCAACCAAAATCTCAAAGCTAGCCGCATTTTCCCCATAACCCAGATGGAAGTCTTCATTGCATTCACTGATATAGCGAAAAGTATCCTGCATCTGAACAAAAGCCTCTTCTTTTGAGGCTGGATCTTGCATTTTAGTCCAAATATTATTGTAAATAAATGCAATATAGTTTCGATAAGCTGTAGCCCATAATTCTACCGTTTCTTCCGGCACAGGTTCGGCAAAAGCTTCTTTGATCACCCTCAGGGAATTTTGGCAGCTATCAATATGCAAATCCCGTTCTCTATGTCGAACCCTATCCAAATCGTCGTATTCGTATTGATATAAAAAATGGTTTACACAGCAAATAGTGGGGTGTCTGCGGTATGCCTGAAAACAAAACAAAGCGTCTTCCGCAGTCTTCATTCCAGTGGCCAGTGACAAGCCGTTTTCCAAAATAAAAGAACGCTTAAACCACTTATTCCACAATGACAAATTATTGCTCTCTAGGCACCGGGCCAAGCCCTCACTTGCATAATAACGGACCTCATCGCGTACCGTAGATGAATGAAAAATATAGTTTGCTACAATAATGTCGCAGGGATTCTCTTGCACACGTTTCATCATATGCTGATATGCATCATCAACTACCACATCATCAGCATCCACATAATGGATATACACTCCCTGCGCAGCCTGTGTGCCTACATTTCTGGCGTTAGAAACACCGCCGTTTTGAGTCAAATAAATCGGTTTAATTGGCGCACCATTTTGGATATAAGGGTCCAGTACCGCAGCTAAATTATCGCTGCTGGCGTCATCTACAACAACGATTTCATAGTTGCTAACTTTTTGTTTTAAAATAGAGTCCAAACATTTTTCGATTTGATGGCTCATGTTATATGCAGGTATGATTACGCTGAGAAATACACAATCCTCTCTATTTTTTTCAGAAAAAGCACCCATATCAGACTCACCCTACCACATATCTCTCTATTTTTTTTTGTGTTTTAGATAAAAGTGATACACCTTTTTAGGAACAACACCCCATTTGGAGTCACCAAATTTTTTAATCCCCATAGCAATGTTCCATATATTAGAATTTTGGTATATTTTTAATGCTTCGCCTCTAGAGCAATATTCATTAAAAATAAACTCAAACTGCTGCGGGCAAGAGACCGGCACAAACCCAGCAGGATTTTTAGACAGTGGATGTGGTCCTTTTTCAATAATATGGCAAAGCCATTTCTCAAATCGATCTACTTCATCAAAGGCAAAATCTTCATTCATTGGTGGCTCCCGAAGCATTTGGAGATACTGTTCCTTATCGTTATCTAATTCAATTACACGTTTGATAACTGCGTCAAAGTCATTATCATAGTCATTGCAATTGATAAATGCCTTAGGATTATAGTATTTTGTGACCTCTGGATTCCCCCAGTAGATCGGGATAGAATGTGATAAAAACGGATCTACAAGTTTTTCTGTGGTATAGCCCGGCATAAAAGCATTTTCAAAGGCAATCGTAAATTTATAATTTTTTAAAAAGTCAAGTTTTCCAACAATCCATGCTTCTGTAGGGGGAACAGTCTCTTTGCCATCTTTGCCTTTTACCCATCGAGGCGCAATGGAATCGCTTGGCATATTATTTAAGACCCTTCCCGGGCAATCCACATGCTTATATTCGGTCATAAGTTTCTGGCAGAATTCCTTACGAACCTTCCATCCGCTATGGGGAAGATCATTCGAATATACAAAATTGCAGAACTTTCGATCAAACATATCATCGGTTACTGCACTAGTATCCTGCATATCTCTAGATAACCCACGCTCAAAAGGGCTGGCAAGAATTGTAGAGATCTGCATATAGCGATCTGCGAATTGAATTGGAGCATGTCCCATGGCATAGTCACAGTCATTGAAATTAGGGACCAGTGGCTCGCCACCCAGGAAAATACGAACACACTGTTTGTCTTTATAGTTTTGGTAGTCATATCCAAACGCGGCATAAAATAAAAAATCCGGCTCATCAGTAAAATTCAAGTTATAATGCTTTTTCAGTAGCCTAACGATATAATTATTTTCTATGTCCAGCTCAGATGGCAAATCTGTAAATTTAACATTAATTGTTTTCACACGGATCCCTCTCTTTTAAGGTACATCTGCGGTATTTTATTAACCTAGATCGGGAGAATAATAACCAAATAGATGGTTCCCACTACTATGACTAATAAAAGGCTTAAAAATACCGCTTGATACTTATACTCCTTTGCCCATGCAAGCATGTGATGCAGATGACACACAGCATAAAATTTCTCTATAGCTAAGGAAAATAGATAGGCAAAAAATACGGAAATTAGAAAAGCTATAATGGCAATTAGCAGCCACTCCTGGATCTGGCTGTCACGTCTCAAATAGTTACAAATTCGGCTCAAAACTAATGAATGCATCAAATAAAACTCAAAAGATATCATTGAAAAAGCATCAATAAGCCGAAAGGGGTTCCGCATTATTGCAGCAAGTGTGGGTGATGAATAGTGAGTCATCCCATTTTGCTGGAAGGCATAAATATATAGCAATGTCAAGATGCAGACAGTGCCCGGCGCTGAATACTGATAAAAGGAGTAAAAACTCCCCCAAAATCCATCTGTCTGACCTGCGACACCATATGCATAAAACATATAGCTAAACAATAGCATGATTCCACAGAGGCCTATACTTGCCACTACTTTTATCCATATGCCTACCGTTCTCTTCTCTATCTCTTCTCTTCTCTTCTCTTCTCTTCTCTTCTCTTCTCTCTTCTCTCTGCTCTTATCCTCTAGCAAAAATGCAAAGAATACACCTGCTGCAAAAATGCTGATATTTGCATAGGGCGGAGTGTAGACATAATGAAACCAATCTAACTCTGCAAACTTTACATACTGACGCCATACCTCGCCTACAAATAGGCATAATAGGATTGCAAATAAATAGCATAGCGTTTTGAGTGCTGGCCTTTCTTCAAGTCTCTTTGCCTTTTTAATCATATTGGCAAAAAAGCTTACAAGAGGAGCTGAAATATAGAGCCACATCAAGGTAAACACAAACCAAGTAGCCCCTATACCATCAACCGCTGGATTGTTCCAGGTTGAACCATAAATGCATAGAAAAAAATTTTTAATAACAAAAGGATAGGTTGGCAAAAAATCTGGGTAGACAAGTATACAAGTAATAAAAATAAACAACATAGTGGGCAACCAAATCCGAAGTATTTTTTTATAATAATACTTTCCAATATGGGATGGTGTGAATGTATATCTCTTACTTGCAAAACTTTTACCTGCCAAAAACCCGGAAAGAGTATAAAAAACCCACATTGCCGCCCAGGCCGGAGTGTTAAAATAAAAGACCGATTTTCCCAGCCAAACCAAGCCGTTTGAAAATATGTTTGTGTGCGCAATAAACACAAGCATGGTTGCATACACCCGCAATAAATTTAACGGGTCGACTCGATTTGTATAATTTGGGTGTGCTAAATAACCCGTCATTCTGCTAAAGCCTCTTTTTGCACAAGTTTTAAGTCATGCTCTGTCATGATCCGCACCAAATCGTAATAACTTGTCTTTACCGGGTTCCAACCTAATTCTTTACGCGCCTTAGTCGGGTCACCAAGGAGATTTACAACATCTGTCGGGCGGTAAAAGTCCGCGCTTACCTCTACAATAACTTTTCCCGTCGCCTTATCAATTCCTTTTTCTTCTACACCGCTCCCTTTCCACTCCAATTCAATCCCAGCAAATCCAAATGCAAGTGTTGTAAATTCACGCACAGAATGCTGCTCTCCTGTCGCTATCACAAAGTCTTCAGGCTTTTCATTCTGTAGCATAAGCCACATACATTCTACATAATCTTTAGCATATCCCCAATCGCGAAGAGAGTCCAGATTACCCAAATACAATTTTTCCTGCAATCCCATCGAAATTCTAGCCGCAGCCAACGTGATCTTTCGCGTTACAAAAGTCTCTCCACGACGCTCAGACTCATGATTAAATAGTATCCCGTTACAAGCAAACATGTTATAGGCCTCACGGTACTCTTTCACAATCCAGTAACCATACAGTTTTGCAACAGCATAGGGCGAAAAAGGATGAAATGGTGTGCTTTCATTCTGCGGCACGGCCTCTACTTTACCATATAGCTCAGAAGTAGAAGCCTGGTAAATACGGCAACTCTGTTCCATGCCAAGCATCCTGACTGCCTCTAAAACACGCAAAGTTCCAATCGCATCAGCATTTGCAGTATATTCTGGGACATCAAAGGATACTGCTACATGGCTTTGGGCGGCTAAATTGTAAATTTCATTCGGCCTCACCTTTTGTAAAAGTTTGATTATACTTAAAGAGTCTGTCATATCCCCATAATGGACATAAAAATGGGGGTGTCCAAGCAGATGGTCAATCCTCTCTTTTTTCTCTGTAGAACTACGGCGGATTAAGCCGTGTACGTCATATCCCTTCTCCAGCAAAAACTCAGAAAGATAACTGCCATCCTGACCAGTCACACCTGTAATCAACGCAATCTTATCCATATGCCCTTCCTCAATTTCCTTTAAAATAAGTGGGTTTTAGCTTGCTCTTACCAATCAAACGCGATTCGTTCAATATCATCCTCAGCCAGATCCGTCCCAATCTGCACCTCTACAATGTGGAGATCTGTCACTGCTTTAATGGAGTGCTTCATCCCTGCTGTAATATATGCAACATCTCCCTGAGTCACATTTCGCTGATGCCCGTCCAGCAAAAGGATCGCAGTTCCAGAAATAATGGTCCATATTTCATCGCGGTAGTGATGAAATTGATAGCTAATTTTTTGCCCTGCAGATATGTGTAAATGCTTTGTTAAGGACTTCATATTATCTTCATGTATGTTATAGTCCAAAACTTTATAGGTTCCCCACGATCTTTCTTCGTACATCGGACGTTTTTCGAATTTTTCGACATACGGTTTCATAAAGGAACTCTTCCGTTTATCGGCTACCAATATACCATCTGGAGACGAAACAATCACCATGTCTTTGGCACCCAATACCAAAAGAGGCATATCAAGTTCATTAATAACCTGTGTATTTTCTGTTCCTTCTCCAGTTATTACTAGTCCCTGATTTTCCTTCACTTCTTCTGTCAAAGTATTCCACGTTCCCAAATCTTTCCATATTCCGTGATAGGAAATCATTGAAATAGAAGATGCCTTTTCTACCACTTGATAGTCAAAGCTAATCTTGGGTAAATCTCCATAGTGGTTATATACATCTTCATACGAATTGAAATTTCCATTGTGATATGCAATATCTAACAGATATCCCAATTTAAATGCAAAAACTCCGCCATTCCAGACTGCGCCTTCTGAAATTAATTTGGCCGCCTGGGATTCGGTAGGCTTTTCTACAAAACGTGAAACAAAGCGGCTATCCTCGCTAGCAAATCCTCCAGGCAAAATATATCCGTATTTTTCAGATGGATAGGTGGGCTGGATTCCCATTAAAACCAAATCGGAAATACCCTTTTCTACATTTCTCCCCATTTTATTTAAAGCCTCGAAATAGCCCAATTCGGCATAGGGATCCACAGGGAGAACAATTACGATCTCATCCCGGTCACATTGCTTTTTATACTTCAAATAATATGCTGCCAGAACAATTGCTGGATATGTGTCACGACGAACTGGTTCAGCTACAACCTCTACATCATCACCAAGCTGACTACGAATAGGGCTCACTTGTATTTCGCTAGTCGTAACTATAATCGGCGCATCAATACCGGCCTTGCGTATTTGACGATATACACGCTGCACCATTGATTCTTTGCGTCCATCATCGCTAGGAAGAAGTCTTAAAAACTGCTTGGATCGGGCCTCATTTGAAAGTGGCCACAGGCGTTTGCCCGAACCGCCAGAAAGAAGCACTAAATGCATACGACATTATCCTTTTCCTTGTATTTTATAATGTAGCCAACCGGCTCCATATTTTATAATTGTTCGCATTCCCACATGGCCCAAACGGCAATGTTGCTCAAATGACATTGTTGATACGTTTGGAAAACCTAACGCATTTTTTTCATAGGGATGAGGACCCTTTTCTATTATATGCGCCAAAAAATGGGCCAGCCGTTGTTCTTCATCAAAGACATAATCAGATCGAAAGGGTGGCTCTCGAAGCATAGCAAGATACTTTTCATCATCCGTATCCAACTCAATAATTTTCTCAATCAAGCCTTCAAAATCTTCCCCATAATCATTGGCATTAATAAATGCTTTAGGATTAAACTGCTCGCAAACATCCGGATTTCCCCAATATATCGGAATGGAATATGCCTGAAAGGGATGATAAAGCTTTTCTGTAGTGTACCCGCTCAAAGAAGTATTCTCAAAAGCTATAGTAAACTTATATAGTTGCAAAAATTTTAATTTTGTTATAACCCAATTTTCGTTTGCCACCCTACGTTCGCCTGTAAGGTTACGTGTATATCGATCTTCTAATCCTACATCAATATTGTGTAATACGCTACCAGGACAATCCACCTGTTTATAGCGTGACAATAGTCGGCAGAACTTTGTACGCAATCGGGCGCCTTCGCCGGAATTTTCATTAAAATAAACAAAGTTACAAAATTTTCGTTGTGTCATGCTCGAAAGAGCACCACTTCTATCCTGAATTTTGGGCGATACTGGCTTTCCGACATTCCCTATAATCTCTCCAGCTCGGAAGTGCCTATCTCCATAACTTAAAGTATGGTAGTCAATAGCATAATCACAATCGTTAAAATTAGGCAAAACAGGCTCACCACTGATGCAAATTTTCACTGCATCCAGATAGGCTGTAAATGATGTTCCAAAGTTACCATAAAATAAAAACTCAGGCTTATCTGAAAAAATAATATTATAATCTTTTTGGAGTGCTTTTGTAATGTAATTTTCTCGGCAATTAAACTCAGATGGCATGTCAACAAACTTAATCAAAATGTTTTTTTTCATAGAAGCCCCTGCTTAAGTTTTCGATTTCTGGCTTCCCATGCCTCTTCAAAGGCAAAAGAAACATTGTGGATATCAAACCCTTTTGCTCTGACGCTCTCTATTCCACGCCTTCTTTCTAAGGAAGTCTTTACTTTCAAGCCAGTCAGCCATGGTTTATATCCGCCATTGATAGGTAAAAATTTTATATTTTGAGAGCACTGGACTTCGGGGGGCACCCCCTCCGCACATAAGACAGGCAACCCTGCACACTGGGCCTCCACAGCAGCAATGCCCAGTCCCTCAAAATGGCTTGGAAACATGAATACATCCATTGCACAATAGTATTTTTCAGGCATGCTGGTTGTCCCTAACAATAAGATATTTCTTTCAACACCGTTCTTTTGAGCTTCGGCAAGCAGACGGTCTTTATCTGGGCCCTCACCTATCAGCATAAGAACTGCGTTGGGATACTGTTTTAAAATTTCAGGCAAAAGTTTTACAAGAAATATCTGGTTTTTTTGATAACACAAGCGGCCAACATTTCCGATAATAAACGCATCTGATAGACCCATTTCTTTTCTAACTTTCTCACGGATTCCTTCGCTAAAACGAAATCGTTCAGTATCAATACCGTTTGGAATAAAGCGAAACGGTTTTTTCTGTAGGCTACTTTCTGAAAATAGAAACTTAGCAGCTTTACTTGAACATGCCCAAAAATCTGTGACAAATTCTGAATAATAGTTTTTGGAAATTGTATGTGCAACAAGTTTAAGTTCCTTTGTAACACTTCTGCGTAAATTTGTATTGTGGCTATGGGCAATTCTCCGAGGCACACCTGCATTTTTGGCGATGAAAGCATACCTTAGTGCAACTGCATGAAAAAGATTTAAATGTAAAACATCGTACCGCCGTGCTAAAAGTATTGAGCGGAATCTACGTTCATTTACCAAAGAATGCTGATGTCCTGAAAGCTCATGAAAATTTATATTTAGTTTTTCAAGTTTAGGTGTAAACACACTATCTTTTATTTTTTCTGCCACTAGATCGACTTCAAATCTAGATAAATCCATGTGACTTAATACATTTGTGAGAAAGGATTCTATTCCTCCGGATTCCCAAGTTTCACAAAAAAGGCATATTTTCTTTTTCACAATTCACATTCTCCAGCTATACACAGTTTGTACCCTTTTGCACTTTTTCCAATTGTATTACTAATGGAGAAGAAATTCAATCCCTTCATATTACACAATCTTCAGCTTGTATTGGATAATGAGGTCGTCAGATAACGATATCCCTGAGGAGTCGCTTCTACAGAAAGAGCAGCGACTCTTTCTTTGCGTGGCGGAGTGAATGAGTGGATAAGAAGAGTGCGTAGGAAATCTAACGGAGTTATGTTCTGTAAAGAAGCATGAGGAAACTATGACAGAAAATTTGAACCAAAGATTTCGTCATATGATGTAGATATTAACGAGAACGACACGGTGCTAGGCGCTATAGTGTTTTCTAACGGTCGGGGTAGCAGCGAAGAGCTACTGTTATTGTTTTGAATGTTTGGATGTCTGAGTGTCACAAAAGGTGATCTATTTGTAGAAATAGAAGCCAACGTCATATATTTTAGGATCTGTTGACAGAGTTCCGCGTTGAGAATTTGGCTTTGTCAACAGATCCTTTCTGTGCATATAAATATTTTATGGCTCATGAGCAATAAAATCCGCATAGAGGCATAGTACCTCGGAAAGGTCTTGATAACCGCAGAGGCCAGCCACTTCTTCGGCGGGATGTCCTGCCTCCAACAGGCGGATTGCATAGTCGTGTCGGAAGTCAGTCAAGCTCAGATGGTTCATGTGAAGCGGCCGCAAGAGGTTCCGGGTCAAATAAAACAAATAGGGAACAGAGAGTGGACCCTGTTTCTGAGTGGTGTGTACGACATAGGCATCCGGGAATTCGACCCGCTCTGACAGGTAAGCGGCCAGATCTTCGGGAATAGGAATCGAACGGCCGGAGACATGCGCTGTCCTGGAGACGAGGTCGACATGCTTCCATTGTAGTAAGCGGATTTCCTTATAATGCAGGCCGAGTTGCCACGCCAAGCGAATAATCAACACATCTGGATAGCGCTCCATATGGAGCAAGTGAGACATAAGCTCCGGAGTGGGACGACTGGCGGCGATTGGGCGGAATTTTTCAGGCAGCATAAGGGGCGGAGCGGATTCCATGAAACCGGAACTAACAGCAAATTGGCGTATTTGGTTTAGAAGGGCAATGTGTTCTGGAAAGTTCTTGAGGCTACGGTGACTGTGCCGCAGCGCGCGCTGATAGTCTTGTACACGGCGCTGATTGAATTTACGCACATCGGAAAAGCCAAGCTGAGGCAAGAGATCTTTTATAAGGTAGGAGCGATAACGCTCCATCTGATCCGGAGGGGTATGGCCTTCTATACTGGATAGCCAGAGGGGAGCGAGCTCTTTTAGCGGGAGAGGCTTGGG
>OBZK01000644.1_pt1 | contig 20935 bp, 20 predicted proteins | sample 1495511 | NCBI WGS metagenome assembly OBZK01 (sample SAMEA2580233, study PRJEB22360) | human gut metagenome | biome: human gut; feature: human-associated habitat; material: faeces | place: Denmark | collected 2008/2010
GACTCTTGGAGAGCCGTGGGTATGGTATTGCTAAATAGATGCACTGGCAGGATGGGACAGGTCCGGCCGGAGATGGATTTACCGCCACAGGCCTGTTATGGCTATTACCGAAGAACAGGTGCGTTAATACGACGGCAGCCTGGAAAAGATGGAGCGCCTCCGGCAAAGCTGCCGCATAGTTGGCCAAGGCCGGGAAAATGGATGTGGCATTAGGGAATGTCCGAAATAAAGGAAGGATATATGACATACTGATGTCATGTTTTGTATGGTAACATGGCAGAAGCTCTGCAGCAGAATACTATCAGCGGAGCTTGGAAAGGAATGGGTGCCATGGCATACAGTTTAAAGGAAGTTACGATACGAACGGATAACTCAGAGGAGGGAATGGAGCATATCGGGGAGCTCTGGCGCCATATTATGGACGGCCGCCTGCCCATTCTCTTTGACAGCGGGCATCAGTTCCGTGCAGGAATATCCCCTGTTTCCAGGTACAGCGGTTATGACGGTGATGAGACAGGCAGCTACGACCTGACTGTCATGGCTGTTACAAGTGACTTCTTCGCGGAGATGGATGAAAAGGCGGGCATGGGGCAGTACCGGAAATATGATGCGTGGGATGAAAACGGCGACATAGGCGCCTGTACCCGGAAGGCGTGGGAGACAGTGTGGAGCCAGCAGAAGGCAGGAATCATACACAGATGCTTTACAGAGGATTATGAGAGCACGGTTCCGGCAGAATATACAAAGGACGGAAAGGCACATTGTTATCTGTACATTGCAGTCAGATAAGAAGAGGATGAGGAAGCAGGACTTCCGGCACGTTCCGCCATTGGAACCAACGCCCTTCCGGGAGGAATCGCTTGTGAGATTGAGGTTCTGTTGGAGCTTAAATAGAAGCGGGAACATATAAACAGGAATCAAGAGAATGGACGGGACGGACGTAAATATAGGTTCGTACCCGTCCGTTTTTCTGTCTGTTTTTAAATTATTCTCGGTTCTGTCCATTTCTTTGATTTCTTATGTCTTGTAAAAGCCTGCCCCCTGCTATATAATGGATAGCATAAAAAGTCAGGACATCCCAAAAAGGGGAGCTGACAACAGGATACGGAGGAAAATGCAATGAAAATGGTAATCATCGAGCCGCTGGGAGTGGAAGAAGGAAAACTTTTAGCTATGGCAAAGGAGTCCCTTGGGGACAGGGTGGAGATTGTGTATTACAACACAAAGACAACGGACACCGCAGAGCTGATAGAGAGGGGAAAGGATGCTGAAATCATTGTGGTATCCAATCTGCCTCTGAATGCCCAGGTCATAGAAGGATGCAGAAACTTAAAGCTTCTGGCTGTGGCATTTACAGGCGTGGACCACATCGCCATGGATGTGTGCAAAAAGAACGGTGTCGTGGTATGCAACTGCGCCGGATATTCCACCTGCGCTGTGGCGGATCTGGTGTTCGGCATGTTAATCAGCCTGTACAGAAACGTGATTCCCTGCGACAAGGTCTGCCGGGCGGAGGGCACCAAGGACGGACTGGTAGGATTTGAACTGGAAGGCAAGACGTTTGGCGTGGTGGGAACCGGGGCCATCGGCCTTCGTGTGGCAGCCATAGCCCAGGCATTTGGATGCAGGGTATTGGCTTACAGCAGGACAGCCAAGGATGTGCCAGGCGTGCGCTATGTGGATCTGGAGACACTGCTGGCAGAAAGCGACGTGGTTTCCCTCCACACCCCTCTTACTGAGGAGACCAGGGGACTGATGAATGAGAAGCGCATCGGATTGATGAAGAAGAACGCAGTGCTCATCAACACGGCCAGAGGGCCTGTGGTGGACAGCGATGCGCTGGCCGGGGCTCTGAAGGAGGGCAGGATTGCAGGCGCCTGCATTGATGTGTTTGAAAACGAGCCTCCGGTCAGAAAGGACCACCCGCTGTTTTCGGCGCCCAACACCATTGTGACGCCACATGTGGCATTTGCCACCAAGGAAGCCCTGGTGAAACGGGCTGTTATTGTATTTGACAATGTGGTAAACTATCTGGATGGAACTCCCCGAAATGTGATTGGGTGATATTTGTATGAATAAAGTCAGGAAACATATTATATTTTCTGGCAGGGTACAGGGGGTGGGCTTCAGGTACACCTCCTGTTACCTGGCCCGCCCCCTGGGCCTTACCGGGTGGGTGAAAAATCTGTGGAACGGCGATGTGGAGATGGAGGTCCAGGGAGAACCGCTGGCGATTGGGCGATTCTTAAGGAATCTGGAGCAGGGAAGGTTCATACACATTGAACATATGGAAGCAGAAGACATTCCGGTGATTGAAGAGGGCAGTTTCAGGGAAATATATTAACAGCAGTGGAGGTTTTATGTTTGGGATAATTGTGGCAGGAAAACGGGTATATGATAAATTTGCTGAGGATGAGATGACGGTCTACGCGGCCCAGGTCTCATTTTTTATCATACTCTCCGTGGTGCCCTTTATCATGCTGCTGCTGACAGCGGTCCAGATGATTCCCAGCATCAGCAACGCCAGGTTCATGGAACTGATTGTGGGCCTGGTGCCGGTGGATTACAAGTCCCTGGCCTTCCGGGTGGTCAATGACCTGTCCTTAAAATCCCCGGCAACCATGATTTCCGTCACAGCCGTCACAGCCCTGTGGTCCGCGGGCCGCGGCATGTTCAGCGTGGCCAGGGGCTTAAACCGTGTGAACGGCCACGGGGAAAAGCGCTGGTATGTGATTAACAGGCTGATTTGCTCAGGATACACCATTGTGTTTATCCTGGTGTGCATTCTGTCCCTGGGCCTGCTGGTGTTCGGCAATATGATTCAGGCGTTTATGGTGAGCCGGTTTCCCATTATAGCAGATGTGACCACCCACATTATCAATTTCAGGGCTCTGTGGGCGTTAATGATACTGATTATATTTTTCCTGGGAATCTATACCTTTGTGCCGGATAAGAGGCTGAAGCTCAGGGACCAGCTTCCGGGAGCCGTGTTCTCCACCGTTGGATGGATGGCCTTCTCCTTTGCCTTTTCCCTGTATTTCAGCCATATAGGGGGGAAGAACTACTCCTATATGTACGGAAGCCTTACCGCCATTGTGCTGCTGCTTCTGTGGCTTTATTTCTGCATGTGCATCCTGTTCTTCGGGGCGGAAATCAACTATTTCTGGAAGGAACTGTTTCCCGGGGAAACGAAGGAATGACCGGATTATGCCTGCTCTTTGGATAAGGGGCGGGCTGTTTTTGTTTTTTTGGTGGAACAGTGAGGCGGTTCTGTCAGGAAAGGGGAAGCCGGCCTGTAAAGTAATCCAGAAACTCCTTCATCACAGCCGACAGGGGTCCGTTCTTCCGGCAAACCAGCGTAATCCGGCTGGTGAAGTCACGGGTATCCAGAGGTTTCATGAGAATTCCGGGCCGGACGCACCTGGCGATAGAGGCCGGCACCACGGCAACGCCGCTGCCTGTCTCCGCCCATGTAAGGCTGGTCCGGGCATCGTCGTTGATGCACAGATAATCCGGGCTGTCCGGTGCAAACAGGCGGTTTAACACCCCTTCCCATCTGCGGTACACAACCAGGGGACAGGAGCACAGTTCCTTAAGGGAAATAGTATCTGCCCCGGGACGGGGAAAGAAGCAGCGTTCCCCCACAGCCATCATGATTTCCCCGGACAGATAAAAGCAGTCATAGGGTTCCTCGGGAAAAGGGCTGCGCACAATGGCGGCCTCGATGATTCCGGTATTCAGCTTGTCCAGGAGCTGATATGTATTACCCTCGTAGATGCGGAATTTCACCCCGGGATGCTTCTGGCGGAAGGCGGCAATCTTTCCTATGATGGGTTCGGTTTCCACGGAAGAAATCATACCCAGGCGCAGGGAGCCCAGAAGTCCCTGCCCCATCTGTTCCAGTTCCTCCAGCACAGCCCCTGTCATGTCCAGGATGCCCTGGGCCCGTTCGTAGAGGACCTTGCCCGCATCTGTCAGCAGGATGCTTCGTGAGCCGCGCTGGAACAGGGTCAGCCCCAGTTCCTCCTCCAAAAGCTTCATCTGGGTGCTGAGGGGAGGCTGGGAAATGTGGAGCGCCTTGGCTGCCGCCGATATGCTCCCCTCATTGACAATGGCAGTAAAATATTCCATCTGTTTCAGATTCAAGACCGGAATCCTCCTATTCGTTAAACGTATATTATATATATAAAAACAATATTTTATATATGGTTGATTCTATGTTATAATACCAGGCAGTGTGAAAAAATACAATGGATTCCGGCAGAGGAGTGAAAGACAATTATGAAACGATTGTTCAGCTATATGAAGGATTACAAGCTAGAAAGCATACTGGGACCGCTGTTTAAGATGCTGGAGGCCAGCTTTGAGCTGTTTGTGCCCCTGGTGGTGGCCCGTATGGTGGATGTGGGCATACGGGGCAGGGACAGCGGATATATTCTTAAAATGGGAGGCGTTCTGGTGCTGCTGGCCCTGATTGGCCTGGCATGCTCCCTGACAGCCCAGTATTTTGCCGCCAAGGCAGCCACGGGGGCAGCCACCTCCCTGCGCAATGATCTGTTTTCCCATATAGGAAGATTGTCCTACACGGAGATAGACACAGTGGGCACGTCCACACTGATAACAAGGATGACCAGCGACATCAACCAGGTGCAGAGCGGCATCAACATGACGCTGCGCCTTCTGCTCCGCTCACCCTTCGTAGTATTTGGCGCCATGGTTATGGCCTTTACCGTGGATGTGCGATCGGCCTTTGTTTTCGTGGTCACCATACCGGTGCTCTGCGTAGTGGTGTTCGGCATCATGGCAGTCAGCATGCCGCTCTACAAATCCGTGCAGAGACAGCTGGACAAGGTGCTGTTAACCACCAGGGAAAACCTGCTGGGGGTCCGTGTCATCCGTGCCTTTAACAGACAGAAAAGCGAGACGGAGAAATTTGACCGGGAAAACGGAAACCTGGTCAGGATGCAGGTGTTTGTGGGAAAGATATCCGCCCTGTTAAATCCTGTGACCTATGTCATCATAAACATAGCTGTGGTGGCCGTCATATGGGTGGGAGCGGAACAGGCGGACAGCGGTATCATTACCCAGGGAAAGGTGATTGCCCTGGTAAATTACATGTCCCAGATTCTGGTAGAGCTCATAAAGATGGCAAACCTGATTATCATTATATCCAAGGCAGTTGCCTGCATGAACCGGGTGGACAGCATATTTAAGGTGGAGAGCAGCATTGAGGACAAGGGGAGGTCCGGCTCCCGGAAACCCGGCTCTCAGAATTCCGGCTCTCAGAATTCCGGCCCGCAGAATCCCGGTCCCCAGAATCCCGGTTCTCAGAATCCCGGATTACGGATTCCCAAGGTAGAGTTTAAAGATATGGAATTCGTGTATGCGGGGGCAAAGGAGCCGGCCTTAAAGGATATTTCCTTTTGTGCCATGGCAGGACAGACCATAGGCGTCATAGGCGGAACCGGGTCCGGTAAATCCACCCTGGTGAACCTGATACCCCGATTTTACGATGCCGCCTCAGGGCAGGTCCTGGTGGACGGGACAGATGTAAGGGAATATTCTCTGGATGAGCTGCGGGATAAAACCGGAGTGGTACCGCAGAAGTCCGTACTGTTTAAGGGAACGCTGCGGGACAATATGCGCTGGGGAAAACAGGACGCGTCGGATGAGGAAATCTACCGGGCTCTGGATACGGCCCAGGCCCGGGAGTTCGTGGATTCCAAGGGAGAGGGACTGGATCTTTACATTGACCAGGGAGGCCATAACCTCTCAGGAGGACAGCGCCAGAGGCTGACCATAGCCAGGGCCCTGGTAAGGAGACCGGAAGTCCTGATTATGGACGACAGCGCTTCGGCCCTGGACTTTGCCACGGATGCCAGGCTGAGAAAGGCTATCCGGGAGAACACCGGGGATATGACCGTATTCATTGTATCACAGCGGGCCACTACCATTAAGAGCGCTGACACCATCCTGGTGCTGGACGAGGGTCGTCTGGCAGGCATGGGCACCCATAAGGAGCTTCTTAAGGACTGCCAGGTATACAGAGAGATTTGTCTGTCACAGCTTTCAAAGGAGGAGGTGGAACGGGATGAGCAGTAAGACGAATGCATTGGACAAGAACAGGAGCAGGGAGACCCTGAAACGGATTCTTAAATATATCAGCCAGTACAAGTGGAGCGCCATCCTGTCTCTGTTTCTGGCCCTTATCACAGTGGCCCTTACTCTGTATGTGCCGATTCTGACAGGCCGCGCCGTGGACCGCATTGTCTCGGCCGGACATGTGGATTTTGCAGGGGTAAAGGGAATCCTTATAACAATATTGGGAGCAGTGGCTGTTACGTCCGTATCCCAATGGCTTATGAACCATATCAACAACATCATCACCTACCGGGTTGTGAAGGATATCCGGACCAGGGCCTTTAACCAGCTGGAGGTGATGCCGTTAAGCTATATAGATGTGCACCCATCCGGAGATATCATAAGCCGGATTATCGCGGACATAGACCAGTTTTCAGAAGGCCTTCTCATGGGATTTACCCAGCTGTTTACAGGCGTTCTGACCATAGCGGGAACGCTGCTGTTCATGCTTTCCATCCAGCCCGCCATCACGGCTGTGGTGGTGGTGCTGACGCCCATATCCCTGTTTGTGGCCAGCTTTATTGCTAAAAAGACGTTTGTCATGTTCCGGAAGCAGTCAGAGACCAGGGGCGAGCTGACCTCCCTGACCGATGAGATGCTGGGCAATATGAAGGTGGTCCAGGCCTTCGGACACCAGGAAGAGGCACAGAAGCAGTTTGAGGAGATTAATGAACGTCTGGCCGGATACAGCCTGAGGGCGACCTTTTTCTCATCCATTACCAATCCGGCCACCCGCTTTGTTAACAGCCTGGTCTATGCTGCCGTGGGCATCACGGGAGCCTATGGGGCTATCCGGGGGTTCATCACCGTGGGACAGCTGACCAGTTTCCTCAGCTACGCCAACCAGTACACAAAGCCCTTTAATGAGATATCAGGGGTGGTGACAGAGCTGCAGAATGCTCTGGCGTCCGCTGCCCGGGTGTTTGAGCTGATTGATGAGAAAACCATGATAGAGGACAGGGAGGACGCAACGGTACTGCGCGGCGCAAAGGGCAGTGTGGATTTGGAGCAGGTCTGCTTCTCCTACACGCCTGAGAAAAAGCTGATTGAGGATTTTAACCTGTCGGTACAGCCCGGACAGAGGGTTGCCATTGTGGGACCTACCGGCTGCGGCAAGACCACCATCATCAACCTGCTGATGCGTTTTTACGACGTGGATTCCGGAGCCATCAAGGTGGAGGGAACCGACATCCGCGATGTGACCAGGGAGAGCCTGCGGACCAGCTACGGTATGGTGCTGCAGGACACATGGCTTAAATCAGGCACCATCCGGGACAATATAGCCTACGGCCATCCAAATGCCACTGAGGAAGAGATTATCCAGGCAGCCAGACAGGCCCATGCCCATGGATTTATCATGCGGATGCCGGATGGATACGCCACTGTTATCAGTGAGGACGGAGGGAACCTGTCCCAGGGACAGAAACAGCTTCTCTGTATTGCCAGGGTTATGCTGTGCCTTCCTCCCATGCTCATACTGGACGAGGCCACATCCTCCATTGACACCAGGACAGAGATTAAGGTGCAGAAGGCCTTTGCGCAGATGATGGAGGGCAGAACCAGCTTCATAGTGGCCCACCGATTGTCCACCATCCGGGAGGCAGACGTGATTCTGGTCATGCGGGACGGTAAGATTGTGGAAAAGGGTAAGCATGAGGAGCTTCTGGGCATGCATGGTTTTTACGCGGATATTTACAATGCGCAGTTTGCCAGAGGATAGGACGCAGGTAATTATGTAAGAGAAGGGGGCGGGCATATGGGAGACGGACAGATGATGTCTGAATTGTATCAGGAGAATATGAAGCGGCAGAACAAAAACAGGAGGAGGAAGGACGCGGCGGCCTTCCTCTGTATCCTGCTGGGAAGCCTGATTGTAGCTGTCAACATGAATACCTTTGTGGAGCAGGGAGAGCTGGTGCCGGGAGGGTTTACCGGACTGGCCAAGCTGATCCAGAGAATCGGTCTCAGTTTTTATGATGTCCAGATATCATTTACATTACTGAATGTACTTTTTAATGCAGTTCCGGCTGTGTTCGCATACCGGCTGGTGGGTAAGAAATTTACAATCCTGTCCTGTATCTGCCTGCTGACCGTGTCAATCCTGGTGGATGAGCTGCCTGTGGTTCCCATCACCGGGGATATCCTGCTGATATCAGTCTTCGGTGGCATCATAAACGGCCTGGGGATGAGCCTGGTTCTCAACAGCAGGGCCTGCGGCGGCGGAACGGACTTTATCGCCATGTCTCTGTCGGCAAAATACAAGGTATCCACCTTCAATTACATGCTTTTGTTCAGCGCGGTCATCATACTGATATCGGGAACCATTTTCGGAATGGATAAGGCGCTGTACTCCATTATTTTCCAGTTCTGCAATACCCAGGTTATCAATACCTTTTATAAGAAATATAAGAAAAAGACGCTTCTTATTGTGACAGATAACCCGGCGGCCGTGTCCGCGGACCTGCTGGAGCTGACCAACCACAGCAGCACGATTTTAAAGGGCTTCGGCTCTTACTCAGCCAATAAAAAATACCTGATTTATACCGTGCTCTCGGACAGTGATGTGAGGAAAATGAAGAAGCGGATACGGGAACAGTATCCGGATACATTTGTAAACGTTATCAATTCCAGCGATGTGGTGGGGAATTTTTACATACAGCCCCTGGAGTGATCCGCCCTTTTGGGCGGGTCTGCATCTTAATGGAATCTTTAGCTGACATTTCCCCAATCTTTATGTATAATAGTCTTTGAAACAAATCAATCTATGTAATATGAAGGAGGAATCATTTACCATGGAATCTGACCCTGAAGCGGCCAATATTTTATTCCAAATCACAATCTTAGTTATTCTGACATTAATCAATGCATTCTTTGCAGGCTCCGAGATGGCAGTGGTATCTGTCAACAAGAACAAGATACACCGCCTGTCCGAGCAGGGAAACAAAAACGCAGCGCTCATAGAGCGCCTGATGAAGGACTCAACGGTGTTCCTATCCACCATCCAGGTGGCCATCACTCTGGCAGGCTTTTTCTCCAGTGCATCGGCGGCTACCGGTATCGCCCAGGTGCTGGCGGTACGGATGGCGCAGTGGAACCTGCCCTACAGCCAGACCCTGGCAGGCGTTGTGGTGACCATCATCCTGGCTTATTTTAACCTGGTGTTCGGTGAGCTGGTGCCCAAGCGGATTGCCCTGCAGAAAGCGGAGGCCTTCAGCCTGTTCTGCGTACGTCCCATTTATCATATATCACGTATCATGAATCCCTTTATAAAACTGCTCTCTCTGTCCACCAGCGGCTTTCTGAAGCTGATCGGCATGCACAATGAAAACCTGGAGACAGATGTGTCCGAGGAAGAAATCAAGTCCATGCTGGAAACCGGAAGCGAGGCAGGTGTGTTTAATGACATTGAGAAGGAGATGATAACGTCCATATTTTCCTTTGACGACAAGAAGGCCAAGGAAGTGATGGTGCCCAGACAGGATATGGTGGCGCTGGATATCAATGAGCCGCTGGAAGAATTCCTGGATGAGATTCTGGAATCCATGCACTCCAAGATTCCTGTATACGAGGGGGAGATTGACAACATCATAGGCGTCCTGTCCACAAAGGCACTGACCATTGAGGCCAGAAGGACTTCCTTTGACAAGCTGGATGTCCGCACCCTTTTAAAGCCGGCCTATTTTGTGCCGGAGAACCGCAGGACCGACGCCCTGTTCCGGGAGATGCAGGCAAATAAAATCAAACTGGCCATTCTGATTGACGAATACGGCGGCGTGTCCGGTATGGTGACTCTGGAGGATCTTATCGAGGAAATCGTAGGTGAAATTCATGAGGAATACGAGGAGGAGGAGCCGGAGCTTACAGAGCTGGAGCCCCATAAGGTCTACCGGGTGTCGGGCGGCATTACCCTGTTTGATTTGAAGGAGGAGATGCACCTGCATATGGACAGCTCCTGCGATACCCTGTCCGGATACTTAATGGAACAGCTGGGGTATATACCGTCCCGGGAACAGCTTCCCCTGACAGTGGTTACACCGGAAGCTGATTATGAGATATTGGAAGTGGAAGACAGAGTGATAGAATGGGTGAAGCTGACCCTTAAGGAGATAAAGAAAGAACAGGAAGAATGACGTACAGGGCATGGTACAAAGGAGGGAAAGTAAATGAGTTTTCTGTTGGAAGGCATTACGGCGGTAACCTGGCAGCAGGCAGTTATGTATGTGGTGGGAATTATCCTGATTTGGCTGGCGGTTAAAAAGGAATATGAACCATCCCTTCTTCTGCCCCTGGGTTTTGGCGCCATACTGGTCAACCTGCCGTATTCCGGTGTGGTGGACCAGATGGTACAGGGAAAGGTACCTGCGGCCGGAATCATAGAATGGCTGTTCAAAACCGGAATCGAGGCTTCGGAGGCCATGCCAATCCTGCTTTTTATCGGAATCGGCGCTATGATTGATTTTGGACCATTGCTGAGCCAGCCGGTACTGTTCCTGTTCGGGGCAGCGGCCCAGTTTGGAATCTTTGCAGCTATCCTCATTGCGTGTCTTATGGGCTTTGATCTGAGGGATGCCGCCTCCATCGGCATCATTGGAGCTGCGGACGGACCTACCTCCATCCTGGTATCCCAGGTTCTGGGGTCCAGGTACATCGGCCCCATTGCGGTGGCCGCCTATTCCTATATGGCCCTGGTTCCCATTATCCAGCCCTTTGCCATACGTCTGGTGACCACCAGGAAGGAGCGCTGTATTCATATGGAGTACAATCCCAAGAGTGTGAATAAACAGCTGCGCATCGCGTTTCCCATTGCCGTGACCATCATAGTGGGCCTGATATCACCGCAGTCCGTGGCCCTGGTGGGCTTCCTTATGTTCGGAAACCTGCTTCGGGAATGCGGCGTCCTGGGAAGCCTGAGCCAGACGGCCCAGAACGAGTTTGCCAATATAATCACACTGCTCCTGGGCATCACCATCTCGTTCAGCATGAGAGCAGAGCAGTTTGTGAACCCGGCTACATTGATGATTATGGTTCTGGGACTGGTGGCCTTTGTATTCGACACCATCGGCGGCGTGCTTTTTGCCAAGCTGATTAATGTATTCCTTAAGATGGCGGGTAAGAAACCGGTGAACCCCATGATTGGGGGCTGCGGCATATCCGCATTCCCCATGTCCTCCAGGGTGGTGCAGAGGATGGCTGCCAGGGAGGAGCCGGGTAATATCATACTGATGCAGGCTGCCGGCACCAATGTATCGGGCCAGGTGGCATCGGTTATTGCCGGAGGACTGGTCATCAGCATCGTGTCCCAGTATCTGTAGGGCGGAAGAATCGAAGTTTCAGACAGGCTCTGGAGTCAGCAGCAAAGGAGGAAGCGTATGAATATGGAACATGTAGGGATTGCCCTGGAAATTATGGGAAAAGGTATGGGCGGAATTTTTGCGGCCATTATCATTATCATGGCCGCGGTAATGGTATTGGGCCGTATTACGAAGGACCGTAAGGACCATAAGGACGGTAAAGAATAAGAGTCCGGGAGATGAGAATAAACAGGAAGGGGAGCACGGCTGGTGTAAAGCGTGCTTCCCTTTCTGTTTATTTTTTAGTAGTGGAAGGACTCCCTGGTCCCCAATCAGGGGAATCCGGGGCCCTGGTGACGGACAGACGGATGCCTGTGAAGGTTCTGCGCTGAATGAATCCGGTCCGGAAGGTGAGAAAGAGACGGGTTCCGAAGAGAGGGCCGATCATGGGAAGGCCCCAGACGCAGTTGTTGATGCCTTCCACAATGCTGCTTACCAATTCCATAACCATACCTCGTTTCTCCGACGCCGCGGTTTTTGGTGAGGGATACGGCTTTGGTGTGAATAATATCAATTAATCTGCCGCAAAAAGAACCGTAAAAAGAAAAAAGCAAGAAAATACGGGTTTATGTGTTGAAAAAGGTATAAAACACTAAAAAATACGGTTTTTATTGATAAAAATAAAAAATATATTGAAAAATCACAAACAGACTGTATGCATTTACTGCGGTAGAGAAAAAGAAGTATAATAATTACATTACAGATGTGTGCAGACAGGTTCGGAATATGCAGTACAAAAATTCAGAGTGGAAACATGCCTGCATACATATCCGGCAAGGAGGGTATATGAGAAAAAGCATGTCAGATAACTACCCGGCGCAGCCTTAAGGCAGACAGCCATTGTGTCGGGACTGGAAATACCGGCTGTCGTTTTTAGGGCTGCAGCGTATCCATGGAACAAGTGATGAAGATGGAAGGAGCAGCCGATATGAAGACAGAAGAATTAAGAAAGATATGGAAAGCCGAGGAGGCTTTGGCACACATCCACGGGTGGGATTTTTCACACATAGACAGCAGGTACAGGGAGGAAGGAAGCCTGCCCTGGGATTACAGGAAAATTATCCTGTCCCATCTTGGGGACAGGGATTATCTTTTGGACATGGACACAGGGGGAGGCGAATTCCTGCTCTCACTGGGCCATTCATACTCCAGAACCAGCGCCACAGAGGCATATCCTCCCAATGCAGAGCTGTGCCGGAGGCTTCTGGCGCCCCTGGGAATTGATTTCAGGGAGGCGCCGGGAAATCAGACGCTGCCCTTTGCGGACAGCTGTTTTGACATGGTAATAAACCGTCATGGAAATTATGATGCGGGGGAAGTGAACCGTATCCTGAAACCGGGCGGCATTTTCATAACCCAGCAGGTGGGGGAGGACAATGACAGGGAATTGGTGGAGCTGCTTTTGCCCGGCACGCCAAAACCTTTCCCGGGAATGAATCTGAAGGAGCAGTCCAAAAAGCTTAAGGAGTCCGGGTTTGATATTCTGGAGCAAGGTGAAGCCTTCCGTCCCATACGCTTTTTTGACGTAGGGGCGCTTGTATGGTTTGCCAAAATCATTGAGTGGGAATTCCCCGGCTTCTGTGTGGATGGCTGTCTGGACAGACTGGCTGCCGCCCAGGCCCTTTTGGAGTCCGGGGGCTCCATTGAGGGGACCATCCACCGCTATATGATGACTGCCAGGAAGAGGGAACCCGTGTATTTGGAACCCATGTATTAAGGGAACACTCGCATTAAGGGAACGCTCAAATTAAGATACGGCGGTTTCTGCCCACAACTTCCTGGCGGCCAGGGAAATCACCGCCATGGCAATGCAGGTGAAGAGGGCAGGCAGGTAAATCTTTGCCGGGAAGGTCTGGAAGATAAATCCGCAGACCAATTGGCCCAGGGGAGCCGCGCACTGTGACACTGCCGTGATAATGGCCATCACCTTTCCCAGATTTTCGTTGGGAGTCTCCTTCTGGACCTTTGTGATAACGAAGATGGAAATGATGGTCATAATCATGGCAATGGGGACAGCGCAGGCCAGGAACACCAGATAGGACGGATAAAAACCGCGTCTGATCCATGCAGGGGTGACGGACAGTGCCATGGGAAGGAACAGAAGGGTGATGGCTGCCAGAAGGCGGTGCAGGTTTTCCATGCGCATCTTTTTAGCGGCAGCGCCCATGGACAGGGCGCCTAATATAGTAGCCAGATTGATGGTTCCCATGCCGATTCCGTACATGGCGTCCGTGCTTTTCATGGCTGTCCTCAAAATTACAGGCCCTCCCACCACAAAAAACGGGGTCAGAACCAGATTCAGCAGGGAAGCCAGAATCATGGAGCGCAGTATGAGAGGATTTCGACCGACATAGGAAAAGCCTTCCTTTAAGTCGGCCGCCATGGTGGGAATGACGGGCATGGTGAATTCGCGTTTGCGGAAAGGAATATGGATGAACAGCTCAAGTACAGCGGAACAGATAAATGCGGTTCCGCTGACGCACACCAGGGCTTTGACTCCGAATATGCCGTAGAACATGCCGCCAATCAGCGGAGCCGCCACATTGGAGAGGGCCTGGACCCCGTTTACAAGGCCGTTTGCTCCCTCCAGATGTTCCTCCTTCACCAAAAGGGGAATGCTGGCCGTCACCGCCGGTCCATACATGGAACTGATGACAGAGAGCAGTATCAGGACAGCGCCTGTAAGAAAGATGGAAGTCCCTCCCAGACAGAGGCTTAAATAGTACAGAGATATGATTATACCGCTGGTAAAGTCGAAGAGCACCATCAGATTGCGCCTGTTAAAACGGTCGGCAACAGCTCCGCCTACAGGGGAAATCAGAAGAGGAATATTGGAGAATGCATACAGGGCGGCGTAGATGTCCGCCCTTCCCGTAATGTCCAGTACATAGAGGGACAGGGCAAACCGCAGCAGGGCAGATCCCAGTATGGAGATAATCTGCCCGATTACCATGAGGCGGAAATCCCTGTTTCCCGATATGGGACTATTTGCCATCATCCATCCCTCCGTGATTTTGATTCCTGTAAAATACATCTGCTTCCCGCGGCCAAAATCTGTTTCATGGGTTCAAAGGTTCCTTTTTCAGCGCCCAGGACAGCTTCCATGGCTTCTATGAATCCGTTTATCTTTTGTTCCATCTCACAAGGTGTCCATGTAAACATAGAGGAATCAAACAATATCTGCCCGGAAACCAACAGTATCTGCATGGCTTCCAGCGGATGCTCTGTGGAGAACAGGCGCTCCTTCACTCCCTGGGAAACGATCTCGCCCAGGATGGGGGAGAGGGCCAGAATCGAGCGAACAATGCTTTTTTCGTGCATCAGGGCATTGGCCGGCAGATGGAACTCCTCAATCATCCTGTCCTTGGGCCCATCTGTCCGGGGCTGTCCGGCAGCTATGATCCGGCATATTTTCCGGACCGGTGATAGACTCTTATCCATGGCTATCAGCCGGGCCTTTTGTACGTCCTGTTCAATGAAACGTTCTATGATGGCATCCATCACCTCTTCCTTGGATTTAAAATAATAATAAAAAGTACCCTTTGCAATACCTACCTGATTCAGGATATCAATAATGGTGGTTTTTGAGTACCCTTTTTCTGTAAAAAGCGTCTCAGCAGCGTCCAGAATTTCATTTCTCCGTTCGTCAGCTTCCTTAACAATACGTGCCATGGCTTGCCCTCCTATCTTATAGACCGACCGTCGGTCTATAAGATATCATACATGATATGAAAGGCAATGTCAATGGGATTTAAGAGAAAGAGCTGCTCCGGGAAAAAATATGGAATTGGAAGTACGACTGAAAACCTTATGCTGAAAAGAGTCTTGTTTATTTACTCCGTTACCGGCTGCCAATACGAATTTTAATGGCAGCTGAGTTGCTTCAGTAAAAAAACGGCAACAGGGAGGTGTCTGGTGTATCTACAGACTGACCGAGAAAAGCCCGTGGCTGTTACAGCAGATATACAGCACTCCGTGACCAGACCTGGGGAAACGTACCTGGGCTGCCTGTTCCGGATATAGTTTCATCAAAAGCACTCTGTCATAGACGGCATATGCCATGAAGGTGATATAGTGCTGCTTTTCCATATCATGTTCCAGGGTGATGTAATAATCGCCCTCCACTGCTTTTGCAGACACGCTGTGGGAAAGGTCCGCGGGCCTGGCTTTCAGGGCATTTAATTTCCTGCCGCAGCAGGAGATTTCCGCCATGCCTGTGCTGGATATTACATTTCCGCAGACAGGGCATACATAGAATTTGATTCGTTTCATATTTCCTCCATCTTTTTTATTGGGCTCCAAATCGCCCAACAGTATTTTTTCAATATTAACTCCTAAAATGTCAGAAAGCTCCCGCAGAAGGGATACGTCGGGGCATCCGGCGCCGCGTTCCCATTTGGAAATAGTCCTGTCGCTGATGTTCATGGCATTGGCCAGGGCCTTCTGGGTCATTCCTTTTTCTGTTCTCAGGGTATAAATCAGATTTCCTACTTTGCTGCAATCCATGTTTCTTCACCTCCTTGTCTATCATAGCCCATATGGGGGATAAATACAACAAACGCTCCGTGGAGTCCATGGAGGCAGCGGAGGCAGCGGAGCCGGGGATACTGAAGAGGGGAGGATGGAATGCCCGGTTGAAGGAAAGGAGGTGATGGAAGATGGTGAGAAGGAGATGAGGGCGAAAGAAGGAAAATGAGGGCGAAAGAAGGTGAAGGAGGAAGAATAAGGAGGAGGAATAAGGAGAAAAAGAGAAAAGAAGAAACCGGCATTATCCATGGCTGCAGTGTAACGGACGACGCCGGTTTTTCATTGTCATATGAATAGAAAGCTTAAGATTTATAAAACCTGTGTAAATGATTTTAATTACAGTTGCAAAGCAACGGCTGTTTATACACGTTTATACATTAAAGCGGAAGAGCACAACATCCCCGTCCCTCATGACATATTCCTTGCCCTCGGAACGTACCAGGCCTTTTTCCTTGGCTGCATTCATGCTGCCGCAGGCCATCAGGTCGTCGTAGTTAACTACTTCGGCGCGGATGAATCCACGCTCAAAGTCGCTGTGAATCTTTCCAGCTGCCTGGGGTGCCTTGGTGCCCACCTTGATAGTCCATGCACGGCTCTCCTGGGGGCCTGCTGTCAGGTAACTCATAAGGCCCAGGATGCGGTAGCTGGCTGCAATCAGTTTCTCCAGACCGGACTCTGTAAGGCCAAGGTCGTCTAAGAACATCTTTTTCTCGTCGTCATCCAGCTCAGCGATTTCCTGTTCAATCTCAGCGCAGATAACAAATACCTCACAGTTGTTCTCGCCGGCAAAGCCGCGGACTGCCTGGACATACTGGTTGTCCGCACCGTCGTTTGCAAGGTCATCCTCAGCTACATTGGCGGCAAAGATGACGGGTTTCCATGTAAGAAGGTTCAGGGTATTGATGAACTCCATGGCATCATCGTCGTCCGGCTCAAAGCTGCGGGCCAGCTTTCCGTCTTCCAGGTGGGCTTTGATGGCTTTTAACAGCTCCACTTCCTTTGCCAGTTCCTTGTTGTTGAACGCACCCTTGGACTGCTTGGCAATGCGGCGCTCCAAGATTTCAATGTCGGAGAAAATCAGCTCCAGATTAATGGTCTCAATGTCGCGGATGGGATCAATGCTGCCGTCCACGTGAATGACATTGGGGTCGTCAAAACAGCGTACTACATGAACAATGGCGTCCACTTCACGGATGTTGGACAGAAACTGGTTGCCCAGACCTTCACCTTTGGAGGCTCCCTTTACCAGACCTGCAATGTCCACGAACTCGATGACGGCAGGAGTGGTTTTTTCTGAATTGTACATGGCGGTAAGTTTGTCCAGGCGGACATCGGGAACCGGAACCACGCCTACGTTGGGGTCAATGGTACAGAACGGGTAGTTGGCTGATTCCGCACCTGCCTTTGTCAAAGAATTGAAGAGGGTACTCTTGCCGACGTTGGGGAGTCCTACGATACCTAATTTCATATGATTACCTTCCTATCTGTATGTGATATATGATGGTTCAAATACGCCCTGGCTCCTGGCGGGGGCGTTCTGATTCAATTAAAGCTTTATTATCATATCATAAAAAGGGGGGAAATTAAAGGGGAAAATGTGTGGGGTGGGAGATGGGAGGGATGGTACGCGGACAGGGAAGGGGATCGGGAAAATGAACGGGCGGGGGCGGGGAGATTTGGCTAATGGTTCCCCCGGTGGCTGTCTCTAAGCCGGAACCGGGGACAAAGCAGGGGGACTGCGGCAAATTCCGGAGAAATCTTGATGATTTCTCCTCCATGTGCCACCGGCTTCGGGCCGTGTGGGCCCTCAGCCGCCCCCTGCTTTGCCCCCGGTTCCGGCTAAGTGACAGCACCCCTCGGTAAAAATCGCCGAATCTCCCCGCCCCCGCCCGCTCATTTTCCGGCTGCTCTTTTGCTCGTCCGCTGTCTCATCCTCCCATAAGGAGAGGAGTGATGGCCGATGGATGTGAGGATAATTGCGGGTGTGAGGAATTTTCTCGCGTTAAGCGGCGAGGGTGTTTGGCGGAGATGTAAAAAGGATGAGGAGAAAATTCCTCATTTTTGGATGAGGGCGGGCTTATGGGTTGTTTGGAGATGAGCAGAGCTTTGAAGGTGAGATTTTTGCTCGGCCAATAGGGGATGAGATGGAATGTGGATAGACTTAATGGCTGGATGCGGGGGTTTTAATAATCCTATGTGGGATTCCTTCTTATTATATAATACATTTTATATAACTTATTTGGGTTTGGCGGGGGATGGGATGCGGGGGGATTGATAATATAGGCTTTTTTGGCAATAATAGTTATGAGTGTATTCTGTAATATTGACCGTATGGTGTTTGGGTATGTTAGTAATCAGGCAGGATTTTAAATTTCAGGATAGCAGGAGGTTATTGAATATGAAAGAAACAATTGTCGTTATCGGGGCGAATCATGGGGGGACGGCGGTTTTGAATACTATTTTGGACCAGTTTCCGGGAAATCGGGTGGTGGCCTTTGACAGGAACTCTGATATCAGTTTTCTGGGGTGCGGTATGGCGCTTTGGATTGGGGGGCAGATTTCCGGGCCTGAGGGGCTGTTCTACTCCAGTAAGGAGGCTTTTGAGGAAAAGGGCGCTGTCATTCATATGGAGACAGAGGTTGACAGAATTGATTTTGACGGGAAGGCTGTGTATGCCAGGGGAAAGGACGGAAAGAGTTATGTGCAGGAGTATGATAAACTGATTCTGGCCACCGGGTCTGTTCCGCTGTGCCCTGAGATTGAGGGGATGGAGCTGGATAATGTGCAGTTTGTGAAGCTGTATCAGAATGCCAGGGATGTGATTGAGAAGCTTAAGGATACTTCTGTTAAGAAGGTGGCTGTGGTGGGCGCCGGATATATCGGGGTGGAGCTGGCTGAGGCGTTTAAGAGGAATGGCCGGGAAGTGGTTTTGATTGACCTGGCGGATACATGCCTGTCCGGATATTATGACAGGGAGTTTTCTGACAGGATGGCGCACAATCTGCAGGAGCACGGGGTGAAGCTGGCTTTTGGGGAGAAGGTGGTGAGACTGGAGGGCAAAAGACGGGTGGAACGTGTGGTGACGGACCAGGGATGTTATGAGGCGGATATGGTGGTATTCGGCATTGGATTTAGGCCCAACACGTCCCTTGGACAGGGGAGACTCAGGACCTTTGGAAATGGGGCCTTTCTGGTGGACCGCAGGCAGGAGACAAGCGTGCCCGGGGTGTATGCGGTGGGAGACTGCGCTACGGTTTATAACAATGCCATACAGGCTGCGGATTACATTGCCCTGGCTACCAACGCGGTGCGCTCCGGAATCATCGCGGCCCATAACGCGTGCGGCAAGGTTCTGGAATCCGTGGGCGTTCAGGGATCCAACGGAATCAGTATATGGGGGCTTCATATGCTCAGCACGGGAATCAGCCTGGCCAGGGCAAAGCGGATGGGATACGACGCTGCGGCAGCGGATTATGAGGACTGGCAGAAGGCAGAGTTTATGGAGAACGGAAACCATAAGGTGAAGATACGTATTGTATATGACAGGAAATCCAGAATCATACTGGGAGCCCAGATGTGCTCGGATTATGATGTGTCCATGGGTATCCACATGTTCTCCATGGCAGTGGAGGAACAGGTGACCATAGATAAGCTGAAGCTGTTTGATCTGTTCTTCCTCCCTCATTTTAACAAGCCCTATAACTATGTGACCATGGCTGCGCTGGGGGCTGAGTAGGATTAATGCTGGCAAATACCTTCTTGCTTTTTATACTGCTTCGGGGTAAAATGGGAAAGTATATCACTTAGGAAGGAGATTTTCTTTATGGAAGCAGTTACGGGAGCGGATTTGAGTTTTGTGAATCTGGGTATTACCATAGAGCATCTGCCTAACAGCATCACTGTGTTTGGATTCAGGATTGCCTTTTACGGTATCATTATAGGGCTTGGGATGCTGGCCGGCATGGCCATTGCGTGTTCAGACGCTAAGAGAAGAGGGCAGGACCCGGATATTTATTTGGATTTTGCGCTTTACGCCATTATTTTTTCCATTATGGGGGCCAGGGCCTACTACGTTATTTTCGACTGGGCGAATTATAAGGATGATTTGCTGCAGATATTTAACCTCAGGGCTGGTGGACTGGCTATTTACGGGGGTGTCATTGCGGCGGCCCTGACTCTCATCGTATTTACGAAGAAACGAAAGCTGTCCTTTTTCTCCATGGCTGACAGCGGCGTTCTGGGTCTGATTACGGGACAGATGATCGGCAGGTGGGGGAATTTCTTCAACTGCGAAGCCTTTGGCGGGTATACGGACAACCTGTTTGCCATGCGAATCCGGAAAAGCCTGGTGAATCCTGCCATGATATCCCAGCAGCTTGTGGACAATGAGATTGTGGAAAATGGCATTGCCTATATCCAGGTGCATCCCACCTTCCTGTATGAATCACTTTGGAACCTGGGCGTGCTGGTGTTCATGCTGTGGTACAGGAAGCGCAAGAAGTTTGAAGGAGAGATGCTGTGGGTGTATTTCCTTGGATACGGACTGGGAAGGGTTTGGATTGAAGGACTGAGGACGGACCAGCTAAAGATTCCGGGAACGGGGTTCGCCGTGTCCCAGCTTTTATCGGCTGCGCTGGTGGGCGTGTCGGCAGCAGTGATTATTTACCGCCATCGTCACCCGAAAAAGGGGGACAAAGTGGAGGAATCCGCCTAGAGTGTACCTGAAAGTCATTCCCGGCATCTGCCTGCCCCCACTTTTGGGAAAACGGCAGGAAAGTGGTGGGGGAAATCATGGGATTGTCCCCCACCAGGGGCATTAAAGACTGAAAAAATCAATATTTTGTGTCTGTTGCGGGACTCGTCCCACATATAGAGGCAGGTGCGGGAAAAGCCCCCGCCGCCCTTTGACTGTATGA
>OBZK01000647.1_pt1 | contig 20894 bp, 18 predicted proteins | sample 1495511 | NCBI WGS metagenome assembly OBZK01 (sample SAMEA2580233, study PRJEB22360) | human gut metagenome | biome: human gut; feature: human-associated habitat; material: faeces | place: Denmark | collected 2008/2010
TGTGGGCCACCTTCATTGGATTTGTGATCAACTATGCTGCCTATTTTGCTGAAATCTACAGAAGCGGCATCCAGTCCATGCCTGTGGGCCAGTACGAGGCGGCTCAGATTCTGGGCTACAGCCGGTTCCAGACCTTCTTCAAAATCATACTGCCCCAGGTCATCAAACGGATTCTTCCGTCTGTGACCAACGAGGTCATCACCCTGGTCAAGGACACCTCCCTGGCCTTTACCCTCAGTGTGGCGGAGATGTTTTCCATAGCCAAGGCCCTTGCGGCGTCCCAGACCAATATGATTCCCTTTGTGGCGGCCGGTCTGTTCTACTACATTTTTAACCTGGTAGTGGCAGTTGGGATGGAGTGGGTTGAGAAGAAGATGGATTATTACCGTTAGGAACAGGAGGATTGTGGATTATGAAGCTGCTGGAATTAAATCATGTGGAAAAGTCATTTGACGGCCTGGGCGTCATAAAGGATATATCCCTCAGTGTGGAGGAGGGGGAAATCGTTTCTGTCATCGGTCCTTCGGGTTCGGGAAAATCCACCCTGCTGCGGTGCGCCACCATGCTGGAGACCATGGACAGCGGGGAAGTGATATACCTGGGAAAGCGGGCGGCCTGGACAGAGGACGGAAGGGCCGTGTACGCCTCAAAAAAGGATTTAAAGGAAATCCAGAGCCAGTACGGCCTGGTGTTCCAGAATTTCAACCTGTTCCCCCATTACTCTGTTATGAAGAACATCACGGATGCTCCCATCCATGTGCAGAAAAGGGATAAGGCGCAGGTCTATGAGGAAGCCAGGGCACTGCTTAAAAAGATGGGGCTGGAGGACAAGGAAAATGCGTATCCGTGCCAGCTGTCCGGCGGCCAGTGCCAGCGCGTGGCCATTGCCAGGGCATTGGCGTTGAATCCCAAGATACTGTTTTTTGACGAACCCACCTCAGCCCTGGACCCGGAGCTCACCGGTGAGGTTCTCAAGGTGATTAAGTCCCTGGCAGACCTTGACATCGCCATGGTGATTGTCACCCATGAGATGGCCTTTGCAAGGGATATATCGGACCGCGTGGTATTCATGGCGGGCGGTGTCATTGTGGAGGAGGGCACCCCGGAGCAGGTGTTTGCTTCGGATAATGAGAGGACCCAGAGCTTTTTGGGGCGGTATGGGGCTTTGCTGAATTAGTAGTACACTGAATGGATGATAGCTGTATAAAAAGGCTGCAGGATTAACGGAATGCCCACAAGGGCGTATGTTCCCTTAATGCCGCAGCCTTTTGTCATGGAGGTTGTCTAAAAGGAATCATATTTTGCTATTTCAATCACTTTATGATATGCTGGGAAAAGCAGATATTGAGCAGGTAAACATTGACAGGAATTTGGACAAATGATAAGGGGATGACGTACATGTCCTTTACAATTAAAGATGCGCTGGAGCTGGATTGCCTACGGGACTGTAAGCTGGTTGCAGGGGCAGGGGGAACCGGTAATCCCATAACATGCATTGACACCATGGAGATACCAGATATAACCCTGTGGCTGAAGAAGAACGAACTGTTGATTACCACTGGATATTCTATAAAAAGCGATAAAAAGTTTTTAGCCCACCTTATAATGAGCCTCCATAAGGCACAGGCAGCGGGAATCATGATTAAGACTAAATTCATTGGCACTCTTCCGGAGGAGTGCCTGGTACTGGCGGAGCAGTTAAAGGTCCCGCTGATCGAGATGCCGGATGAAAAGCCTTTTATAGAGCTGATTAATGCCCTTATGCGTGTAATCGTGGATGAGCAGAATATGCTTCTGGATTATAGGAATGAAATCTATAAAAAGTTCACTGATTTGGAGCTTAATGGCGGTGGCCTGGACCGGGTGGGTGAGGTGCTTTTCAGTCTTCTGGAAAAGCCCATCACCCTGTTTGATGATAGTATGAATCAGAAGCTTGAATTCCCCGCAGAGGGCTATTTCAGCCATACCCTGGGGGAGGATGTGTGGGACCAGCTAATGAAGGCTGTCGGCAAGATGCCCTATAATCAGGAGGAACTGTGCATTCGGTTCGATGACCATGTGGTGGAGATACGCAAGATATACTTAAAAAGCAGGCCCTGCGGCTACATTTTCGCAGAGATAGAGACAGACCAGTTGGAGGATAGGGACAGAATAGTTTTGGATCAGGCAGTTACCGCATTTGCCCTGGAGTTTTCTAAGCTGGAAGTGATATACCAGCATCAGAACATGATGGGGTCCAGTTTCTTTTTGGACATTATCATGGGCAATATCAAAAGTGAGGAGGAGGCCATACTGCGTTCGGATTATTTGAACTGGCCCAAGCTTCCTGTATTTATCGTAGTGCTGGATATTTATAACTTTGAAAAGTATATCCAGAAAAAGACGGAAGAGGATGTGATTCAGGTTAAGCAGAGGACCTGTCATTATGTACAGAAGGTATTTTGGTACTATAATGTGGAGTGTTTGGTGATACCAAAAAGTGACAGCTTTTCCTGTATTATCCCGGTTAAGTACCAGAGCCAGGTCATGCTTATTCTGGAACAGATACAGACATGGAGCGTACAGACCATGGGGTTCCGTCTTACGGCAGGAATTTCCAAGGATACAGACCATTATCTGGGCCTTAAAAATGCTTATGAGGATGCCCGGGATGCTATTAAGATAGGTGAGATTTTGGATAGACCGGTAATATTTATTAAGGATGTAAACTTTGAGCATGCATTGATTCGGGGAGCAAACCGGGAATACATACGCGAATACATTGAGGAGACTGTGGGGAAACTTCAGGCCTATGACCGTGAGAATCAGACGGAGTTATTAAAAACCCTGAGCGAGCTGGTACACAATATGGGAATTCGGACACAGACAGCGGATGCCCTGTTCCTGCATCGGAATACTCTGGCTTACAGAATCAAAAAGATAGAGTCAATCACAGGATATGATTTGTCCCGCAGGGATAAATTGCTGGAACTGGGGATTGCCTTGCGGATGGCTCCATTTTTCAGACTATAGGTTATGGAATGCCAGATAGCAAATTGCCAGTTGTGCTAGTTGCACAACTGGCAATTTGTGCTTTCATACGTGGTGCACATAGATATAAATTTATAAAAATTTTATAATTATAGACAGAAAATATACAATGCTTTGCGAAAAAGTAGAGTCCGAATAATATGGAGGGGCATAATTGTCTGATTTTGCACGGGCTCTTTTTTAATACAATAAGGAGGAATCAATATGGCAGAAGAAATCATCCGATTTGAGCATGTGTCCTACACCTACCCAGGAGCGGATATACCTGCGGTCAAGGACGTCTCATTCAGTATTGAGGAAGGGGAAATTGTTCTGATAACCGGGCCTTCCGGAGCAGGAAAGACCACTTTATGCTCTATGCTCAACAGGATTATACCGGAGTCCTATGGCGGTGAAATTGAAGGTAAGATTTACATAAAGGGCGCCGATATTTCCAAGTACACCATTGGACAGATGGCATTCATATCAGGGATGCTGTTTCAGGATCCAAGCGGTCAGCTGACCTGTGCCACCGTGGAGGACGAGATTGCCTTTGGGCCTGAGAACAAGGGGCTACCCGTGGATACCATTAATTCCCTGGTGGATAAGTATGCCGGATATGTGAGTATGGAGAAATTGATGCGCAGGCCTCCACAGGCATTGTCTGGCGGGCAGCAGCAGTCGGTGGCTTATGCTTCTGTCCTTGCCATGGAGCCGGAAATCTATGTACTGGATGAGCCTACCTCCAACCTGGATCCACTGGGAAGTGATCTGGTGTTTAGGTTGATGGAGAAGGTGGCTGGGGATATGAACAAGACGGCCATTATCGTGGAACACAAGCTGGAAAAGATTATTGACCTGGTGGACAGGATTATTGTAATGGACAAGGGTGGCATAGCCTTTAACGGAAAGCCGGTGGAGGTACTGCACCATTATCAGGAGTTAAAGGAAATCGGAGTGGTGGCTCCTCAGATGAACCAAATTATCAATCTTCTGTCAGACCATGGGGTGGCCGAGCTTGCCCCGACTACCTGCTTTGAGGATGCGGTCAGGGAGTTAAAAGCAGTTTTGCCGGCTAAACTGCCCCTGGACAAGATGAAGGAGACCGCTTCCGGTTTTACAAATCCTCCGTCATACAACAAGTCTATTATTGAAATCAGGGATCTGCATTTTGGATATACCCCGGAGGTGGAGGTACTCCATGGAATCAACCTGGATGTATACGAGGGGGAATTTCTTTCTATTGTGGGACAAAACGGTTCGGGTAAGACCACTATTGTAAAGCATTTTAACGGGCTCCATAAACCTACCTCCGGTACGGTCAGGGTAAAGGGGGTGGCCACCTCGGACAGCACTGTAGCGAAGCTTTCACAGAGCGTGGGCTACTGCTTCCAGAACCCGGACCACCAGATATTCTCATCTGTGGTAAAAGATGAGCTGTGTTACGGCCCCAAGAATTTAAGATGGCCTCAGCAGGAAATTGAAGAATCAGTCAGCGAGGTGGGACGTTTCCTGAAAATAGAGGATTTGTTTGACCAGAATCCTTACAATCTAAGTAAGGGACAACGCCAGCAGATTGCAGTGGCAGCCATCCTTGCCATGAAACCGGATGTTCTGGTGGTGGATGAGCCTACCACGGGACAGGACCCCCGCCAAAGCCATGAAATGATGGATATGGTGAAATGGCTAAACACGGAACTGCATAAAACCATTGTGGTTATTACTCATGACATGAGCATTGCAGCGGAATACTCGGACCGTATTGTGGTAATGCACAGCGGACAGGTTATTGCCCAGGGAATACCACGGGAAGTGTTTGCCCAGGAAGAACTGCTCAATTCTTCTAACCTTGAATCTCCGCAGATAACTCGGCTTTTACAGCAGGCAGGCATCAAAGAGCCGGTGGTTATTGATGTAAAGGAAGCCTTTGAGATTCTGTCTTTGATTTCATTTAAGGAGGGAAATGCATGAAGGTCAATGCCATAGAAAAATCATTCTTATATTCATTGGATCCGCGTACCAAGATGCTGATGCTTCTAATGTTGATTATTATGGGAGTCATGATAATGGATCCGTTCTTAACCGTGGTCATGATGATACTGATATATTTGCTGTACCGGGTTTCCGGTGTGTCCGCCAACCAGGTGTGGAGGACCACAAAACCTCTGATTCTTGCTTTTGTACTGTTCTTCCTGCTGAATTTCCCATTTGCAACGCCGTTAGAGGGGGAGCGGGTATTTTTCTACCTCCTACCCATGAATAAGATACCGGTGACCATGACAGGCATCCTGACAGGATTGGGAAACGGACTCAGGTTCATCATGTTCATCTGGATTTCAGATCTTATAACTCAGGCAACGCCCACCAGCGATATTGTCCTGGCTTTAAATAAAGGTCATGTGCCCCCGGAGGCATCCATTGCCATCGGAATTGCGTTTTCCTATATCCCGGTGTTAAAAAAGGAGTTTTCTACGGTCATTGAGGCACAGAAATCCAGAGGAGCCAGCTTTGAGAGCAAAAACCTGTTTGTCAAGGTTAAGGCATATATTCCAGTCATCGTTCCGGGCCTGTTCATTTCCATCATGAAGGGTCGGGACATTGCCAGAGCCATTGAGGCCAGGGGATTTACCTATGATCCGGTGGAACGTACATATCGACATGAGATTAAATGGAGAAACAGGGACTATGCGGTCATAGCTGCATTGGTTGCGGTTTTCGGCGTCATTGCTTACTTCAATGTTGGAAAGGGGTGGTTCAACACTAGATTTATCTATGACCTGTTGTTTAACCGATAATAATGAAGGAAGAGAGGTAATGAGTATGGACAAAAAGACGAAACTGGGTTTGTTGGGATTGGTTGCACTATTTGTATTCTTTATTCTGTTCCGCGTTTTTTACCAGAAAGGGGCCAAGTTGTTGGACGGACTGTATCCCTGGAACTGGGTGGCGCTGGTCGTGATTCTGGTGCTGTTGGGGATTTTTGCGTATAAACTTACGAAAAAGAAATAAGGAAAGACAGGAGGATGGTAATATGGCGGAAGAAAAAAGACTGGACGTGAAAGAGAGAAAACCGTTCCTGACATCAAATCAGATTGGTATTGCCGCGGCATTTGGAGGTGCAGCATTCGCCTTCCGAGCCCTGGGTATTTCGGTGCCCCTGGTACCGCCGCTTGTCATGGACCCCGGCGCACTGATGCCTTGTCTGGCAGGTATGGCGGGCGGACCGGTGGTAGGAGCCATTGTAGGTATTGCCAGAGGAATTCCATCAGGCACACCAATTGTGGATATTTGGGCTCAGCCCATAAAAGGTATTTACTGGGCCTTTATCTGGAAGTTTGTGATTCTTAAAATAGAGGATCCAAAGAAACGCTGGCTGGTATTTGGTATATTGACATTCTTGCTTCAGTTCTTTGTAGAGCAGCCCATGTTTACCGCAGGCAATGCATATCTGCTGAAGCTGTATCCCTTCTATCCAACATGGCCATTTACCCTGGCTTGGTATGCAGTACTGTATTCCGTATTCCAGTTTGTAATCTTTGCTGCACTGATCAAGGCATTCCCGGGATTATTCGGATGGAAAACAGCGAAGAAGGCAAAATAGAGGGGAGGAGTGTAGGTACATGGAAAACAAGAGGCTGAAGGAACTGGTAGAAGAGAGAAAAGAGGAACTGCTGGACTTGTGCTGCCGCATGATTCAGATTCCCAGCGTAAATCCGCCGGGAGAAGTAGAGGAGATTGTAGGCTTCATCTGCAATTATCTGGAAAAACATGGAATTTCCTGGGAAATCATCCGGCCTACATCTGACACGCCCAACATTGTGGCAAAGATGGGTAATCCTGATGGAAGGGTATTAGTCCTAAATGGGCACTGCGATGTTGTCCCTCCGGGGAATTTGGAAAAATGGGATTTTAATCCCTTCTGCGGTGAGATACGCAATGGAAAGATACTGGGACGGGGTACATCTGATATGAAGACTGGTCTTGCGGGCCTGTTGTTTGTTATGGGAATCCTGTCTGACGAAAAGATTGACCTGGGCGGTCAAATTGTACTGACCGTTGTTCCGGATGAGGAAGTCAGCGGGGCCTGGGGCAGTAAGTGGCTGGTAGAAAGCGGAACCATAAAGGGTGATGCCTGCCTGATTGCAGAGCCCACCGGATATTTCAACTGTGAAATTGGACAGAAGGGAAGCTGTTGGATTAAGTTGTCTGTAAATGGGACCCCTGCCCATGGAAGCTTATCGCCCTTTGTTGGCGACAATGCTATTGTAAAGCTGATGCGTGTCCTTGAACGCTTGGATAAAATCAGAGATATTGTTCCGAGATACGATGAGGAAACAGCTAGAGTAATGGAGGAGTCCAGGACAATGGCAGAGCGGCTGCTGGAAGCTAAAGGCGCGCGTCATGTGCTGAACCATTGTACAGTTAATATTGGAAAAATAAATGGTGGTACCAAAGTCAACATGGTTCCGGACCACGCTGAGGCAGAGGTGGATATCAGAATTCCGCTGGGTGTCACCACCGCTATGGTGGAGGACGCAGTGGACCTGATTATCCGGGAGGCAGGTGTAGAAGGCGTGACCTACGATTTTGGCTGGAAGTCAGAGCCTAACAGTACGCCACAGAATGCAGAAATCGTGGAGGCAGTTGCTAAGAATGTGGAGGACGTATGGAAGGAATCTCTAAATAGGACATATCAGTGGGCCAGCAGCGACGCCAGGTTTTTCCGCTATGCGGGGATTCCTACACTGCAGTATGGGCCGGCTAATCTGGAAGGAGTCCATGCTTACAACGAGACAGTGGACGTACAGGATGTAGTAAATGCGGCTAAGGTATATATTGGGGCTATTACGGATTACCTGGGACAGGAGTGATGTATATGAATGAAACATTCCGGGTGGGAGTAATCCGTGTGATTACTCTACCGGACCAGAATCAGGCGGAAATCCACGGAAGGCTGATGGAACAGTATGTACCTGCGCTTAAAACCTATACGGTCTGCATACCTGACCAGCCGGAGGGAATCCACAGCCTGGAATTAAAGGCAGCAGCGGTGCCCAAAATCATAGAAGCAGCCAAAGCATTTGCAGATATGGATGCCGTGGTGATCAGCTGTGCCGACGACCCGGCTGTGGACGACCTGAGAGAGAAACTGGATATTCCGGTTATTGGAGCAGGCAGCTCCGTGGCTGCTATGGCCAGCCGGTATGGGGATCGTCCGGGAATATTGGGCATTACGGACTATGCGCCGGAACCCTATGACCGGATATTTGGAAACAGGCTGATTAATCTAGGAACGCCGGAGGGAGTAAAGGGTACACTTGATTTGATGACAGATAAGGGGAGGGAAAGCGTAATCAGAAAGGCGTTGGAGTTAAAGGCTGCCGGCGCTTCCTCTATCGCCCTTGCCTGTACTGGTATGAGCACCATCGGTATATCGGATCTGCTTATGAAGAAATGCGCAATTCCTGTTATCGACCCGGTACTGGCAGAAAGTGTCTGCACATATTTTGAGTGTCTGAGGACGAAAAAATAGAGAGAGGGCTTACAAGGATGTTAATGCGACCAATTTTAGAATTATATGATATACTGGACAGCAGCTTTGCTTCTGGAAAGGCCATAAATACATACTTTGAACAGTTTGATACAAGTCAGGTGGAAATTCGCACCATGTCCCAGCAGGGACATGCCACTGATTTTGTGAAGATCCGGATTCCGGGACGGTATGGAAAAACGACAGGCGGTACAGCGCCCACTCTTGGAATACTGGGGCGTCTGGGCGGACTTGGAGCCAGACCGGATGCCACTGGTTTTGTCTCTGACGGAGATGGAGCACTGGCAGTACTGGCAGTTGCGTCCAAACTGTTTACTATGAAGCGGAATGGGGATGAACTGGATGGGGATGTGATAGTGGCCACCCACATCTGCCCGTCTGCCCCTACTATGCCTCATGAGCCGGTACCCTTCATGGGCTCTCCGGTGGACATGGCTGTGATGAATGAAGCAGAGGTGGATGGAGACATGGATGCAATCCTGTCCGTGGATACCACCAAGGGAAATAGAATCATTAATCATAGGGGATTTGCCATATCACCCACGGTAAAGGAAGGATATATTCTACGTATCAGCGATGATTTGCTGGATATCATGCAGATGACTACAGGGGAACTACCCTACACCTTCCCTATCACCACACAGGATATTACACCATACGGGAATTCATTATACCACCTGAACAGTGTACTGCAACCATCCACGGCAACCAAAGCGCCAGTGGTGGGAGTGGCAATCACCAGTGAGAGTATGGTTCCGGGCTGTGCTACAGGCGCAACCCATCTGAATGATGTGGAGGAGGCAGCCAGGTTTGCGCTGGAGACGGCAAAGGCCTTTGGTAAGGGAAAATGTCGGTTCTATGATGAGGATGAGTACCAGATGCTGATTGAGAAATATGGCTCCATGGCTCATATCCAGACAATGGGACGGTGATGGCTGTGAGAAAAATAGGTCTTATTACTATTGGACAGTCTCCGCGAACAGATGTGGTGCCAGAAATAAGGGAGATACTGGGTCAAGATGTCCAAATTTTGGAGACAGGAGCTTTGGATGGGCTGAGCATGGAAGAAATAGAGGGACTGAGTCCGGAAGAGGGCTGTGAAAATGTGCTTGTGTCAAGACTGAAGGATGGGGCATGGGTTACCATGGATGAAAACAAGCTGCTTCCACTGCTGGAGGAGAGAATCAAGCAGTTAGAGGAGCAAGGAGCCGCCCTTGGGGTACTGCTGTGTACTGGTCTCTTTCCCAGTATTCAGGAAGGAGAAATTCCAATCATCTATCCCTTCCGGCTGATGGAGACTGTATTGCCCTGTTTTTCACGACGTGGTAGAGTTGGAATTGTTACACCGGATGAAAAGCAGAAAGGGCTGTGTCTGGAAAAATGGTCTTCAGCCATGGCGCATGTGGCAGTGACCGTGTGTAACCCATATGACAGGGGGCAGAATCTGGAACAGGCAGCCATAGACATGAGGGAAGTGGACCCTGATTTCATTGTGTTGGACTGTATTGGTTATAATAAAGAGATGAAACACAAGATGGAGCAGCTCACCGGAAAACCGGTTATCCTGCCCAGAAGTTTTCTGGCAGGTGTCATCAGGGAGTGGTGCAGCTAATCTATGGAACAGCCCATAGTTGGAGTGACTGATTCATAAGATAATATAGCAATAATAAAATAAGCATTTGCCTTTGGGCAGGTGCTTATTTTTATGGATTCAGTCCATACTTAAAGAAAAAGGAAGGTACTGCCATGGAACTGTCACCCGCAGCCAGACGTCTGGTCATACTCCTGTGTCTCCGGCATCTGCCCGGGATTCTGGGCATGGGACTGTCCGGAGTACTGGTTATGATACCGGCAAAATTAAGGGAATCTTTATTGAAATTAACAGGATATGATGATAAGCTTCATAGGTAATCTGATATAAGACGGGAGGAATTGCAATATGAAGAAACATTCATTGATGATAACAGCAGCCGCTCTGGCTGCGGCAATGGTGCTGGGAACGGGCTGTGCCAAAAAACCGGCGGTGGAGACATCTGAGACAGTTACCAGCCAGGCTTCGGCTGAGGAGACTACCAAAGCGCCTGAGACAACGGCAAAGGCCCCTGAGACAACGGAACAGGCGGCTGAGGCAAAGGAAGTATACCATATGCTTCAGGGCACCATTACAAAGGTGACAGCGGACGGTTCGGTGTTCACCCTTCAGGCGGACGACGGCAAGGACTATGATATCAGCCAGTCCGACATCCGGGACGTGGAGGTGGAGATTGAGGAGGATGTGCAGATAGCCATTGCATATATAGGAGAGCCCCTGGGCAGCCTGGAGGACGTGACCCTGGTGGTGGCCCTTCCGGAGCAGGAGGAGTGGAGTATTCTTACGGAGGATGGAACCACTACGGCTAACGCGATGAGCAGCTTTACCATTAAGACTGACGACGGCCAGGAGTTAAGCTTCTTAAAGGATAACTGCCCCATAGAGGAAGGGGCCCTGGCAGGAGACAGCGGGGATAAGGTGACTGTGACCTATGTGAATTCCCAGGGAGTAAACTATCCGGTGGAGATTAAAGGAACGAAATAGACGGGCTGCCGCCACAATTTTGCGAAAAACCCTTGCAAAATAAGTGTTTTCCCTGTACAATCTGATATTGAGTAAACAGCGTGAGAGGGGCCGTACATGACCCCTCTTTTACTAGAAATATCAGCAGATACCAGAAATATCAGCGGAACAGATTAAGAAGAACAGATTAAGAGAAAGGTAACGAACATGATTAGTACAAGCAACATATCTCTTCGCGTGGGCAAGAAGGCATTGTTTGAGGATGTGAATATCAAATTCACCGAGGGCAACTGCTATGGACTCATCGGCGCAAACGGTGCCGGAAAGTCCACATTCCTTAAGATCCTGTCAGGCCAGTTGGAGCCTACCAGCGGCGATGTCATCATCACTCCCGGACAGAGGCTGTCCTTCCTGCAGCAGGACCACTTTAAGTATGACCAGTACACGGTCCTGGATACGGTCATCATGGGCAATAAGAGACTGTATGAGATAATGAAGGAAAAGGAAGCCATCTACATGAAGGAGGACTTCACGGACGAGGACGGCATCAAGGCCGCTGAGTTAGAGGGTGAATTCGCCAACATGAACGGATGGGAGGCAGAGTCAGATGCTGAAAGCCTTTTAAACGGACTTGGTATTGAGCCGGACCTGCACTATGCGCAGATGGGATCCCTTCTGGGCGCCCAGAAGGTAAAGGTACTTCTGGCCCAGGCCCTGTTCGGCAACCCCGACATCCTGCTTCTGGATGAGCCTACCAACCACCTGGACCTGGATGCCATTGCGTGGCTGGAGGAGTTTTTGATTAACTTTGAGAACACAGTTATCGTGGTATCCCATGACCGTTATTTCCTGAATAAGGTCTGCACCCAGATTGCTGATATTGACTACGGGAAAATCCAGCTGTTCGCAGGAAACTACGACTTCTGGGTGGAGTCCAGCCAGCTGATTGTGAAGCAGATGAAGGAAGCCAACCGCAAGAAGGAAGAGAAGATTAAGGAACTCCAGGAATTTATCCAGCGCTTCTCCGCCAATGCGTCCAAGTCCAAACAGGCCACTTCCCGTAAGCGCGCCCTTGAGAAGATTGAGCTGGACGACATCCGTCCTTCCAGCCGTAAGTATCCGTACATTGATTTCCGTCCTTTCCGCGAGATTGGCAACGAGGTCCTGACCGTGGAGCACTTAAGCAAGACCATTGACGGCGAAAAGATACTGGACGATATCTCCTTCATTCTGGGCCGCGAGGACAAGGTTGCCCTGGTAGGACCAAATGAGCGGGCCAAGACCGTGCTCTTTAAGATTCTGTCCGGTGAGATGGAGCCGGATGAGGGTAGCTATAAGTGGGGGCTTACCACCTCACAGGCTTATTTCCCCAAGGATAACAGCGCTGAGTTTGACAACGACGACACCATCGTAGAGTGGCTGACCCAGTATTCTCCTGAGAAGGACGTAACCTATGTCCGCGGTTTCCTGGGACGTATGCTGTTTGCCGGCGAGGACGGAGTAAAGAAGGTGAAGGTCCTTTCCGGAGGCGAGAAGGTGCGCTGCATGCTGTCCAAGATGATGATATCCGGCGCCAATGTGCTGATGTTAGATGAGCCTACGGACCACCTGGACATGGAGTCTATCGACGCACTGAACCGCGGTATGATTAAGTTCCCGGGCGTGATGATTTTCTCCTCCCGTGACCACCAGATTGTGCAGACTACTGCAAACCGTATCATGGAAATCATTAACGGCAAGCTGGTTGATAAGATTACCACCTACGACGAGTACCTTGAAAGCGACGAGATGGCACGTAAGAGATTTACCTTCACACTGACTGAGAGTGAAGAGGCAGATGATTAATATAGTGGCAGTGACAGGGCGGCAGGATGGATAAATCCTGCCCCTTTTCAGTCATTTTATTAGTATGAGCGGATTAAGAGGAGGACAGATATGGAAAAGATTACAAGTTTTACCATTGACCACAATAAGCTGCAGCCTGGAGTCTATGTATCCAGGAAGGACCAGGTGGAAGGAGGAATGGTGACCACCTTTGACCTGCGGATGACTTCGCCCAATGAGGAGCCGGTGATGAACACCGCGGAGATGCATACCATTGAGCATCTGGGGGCAACCTTTTTAAGGAATCACGGCACCTTTGGCAAAAAGTGCATTTACTTCGGACCCATGGGATGCAGGACCGGTTTCTATCTGCTTCTGGCAGGGGATTACCAGTCCGCGGATATCCTGCCCCTGATGGTGGAAATGTATGAGTTTATCAGGGATTTTCAGGGGGAGGTGCCCGGGGCGTCGCCAAAGGACTGCGGCAATTATCTGGATATGAATTTGGGCATGGCCAGATACCTGGCCGGGAAGTACCTGGAAGTACTGTACCATGTGGACCGGTTCCCGGAATCCAGGCTGGTATATCCGGAGTAGGCAGCTGTTTGAAAATCACGCAGGAACATACCGGAAACCCATTTCCGGACCATGTTCCGGAGAGGAGCCATAAAGAATGACTAAGTTGATTTCGTGGAATGTAAACGGCCTCAGGGCCTGTGTGGGTAAGGGCTTCCTGGATTTTTTCAGGGAAGTGGAGGCGGATGTATTTTGTATACAGGAAAGCAAGCTTCAGGAGGGGCAGATTGAGCTGGACCTGCCCGGCTATCACCAGTACTGGAACTATGCCAGGAAAAAGGGATATTCCGGCACAGCCATGTTCACAAAGGAGGAACCCGTGTCCGTGTCCTATGGCATCGGCATGGAGGAACACGATACCGAGGGGCGCGTGATTACGGCAGAGTTTCCTGAATATTATGTGGTGACCTGCTATACCCCCAATTCACAGGACGGCCTGGCCAGGCTGGATTACAGGATGAAATGGGAGGATGATTTTCTGGCATACCTTAAGAAACTGGAGGAAAACAAGCCTGTGGTATTCTGCGGGGATCTGAATGTGGCCCACAAGGAGATTGACCTTAAGAATCCCAAGACAAACAGGAAAAATGCCGGCTTTACCGATGAGGAGAGGGGCAAGTTCACAGACCTTCTGGCAGCAGGTTTTGTGGACACGTTCCGCTATTTCTATCCGGACCTGGAGGGGACTTACTCCTGGTGGTCCTACCGTTTCAGCGCCAGGGCCAAGAATGCAGGGTGGCGTATTGACTATTTTTGTGTATCAGAAAGCCTTAAGGACAGACTGGTAAGCGCGTCCATCCACAATACGGTTATGGGTTCAGACCATTGCCCGGTGGAGCTGGTGATTGAATAAGAGGAAAAGACGATGAATCTGGTTACCATTGAACATTTGACAAAATCATACACGGAGAGGCTGCTGTTTGACGACACGTCCTTCTCCATCAACGAGGGGGAGAAGATTGGGCTGATTGGCGTCAACGGTACGGGCAAGTCCACTCTCCTTAAGATTGTCGCGGGGCTGGAAGATGCGGACAGCGGCAGCGTGGTAAGGGGCCGCAGCCTCTACATACGCTATCTTTCCCAGATCCCGGAATTCGCGGAGGGGGATACGGTGCTTGAAAGCGTTATGCGGGAAAATGCCGGGGAAACCCACTACAGTTCTGCGGACGAGATGCAGGCCACGGCCAAGAGCATGCTTAACAAGCTGGGTATCACGGAACACGATGCCCTGACATCCACCCTTTCCGGCGGACAGAGAAAGAGGGTGGCCTTAGCCAGTGTGCTTATGAGTACAGCGGATCTTCTGATACTGGACGAGCCCACCAACCATCTGGACAGCGGTATGGCTGACTGGCTGGAGGAATATCTGAAAGCCTTCCGGGGCGCCCTGCTTATGATTACCCATGACCGGTACTTCCTGGACAGCGTGGTGGGCCGCATTGTGGAGCTGGACAAGGGAAAGCTCTACAGCTACCAGGCTAATTATGAGGGCTTCCTGGCCCTGAAGGCAGAGCGCATGGAGATGGCCGAGGCATCGGAGCGCAAACGGCAGACCATTCTGCGCAACGAGATTGCCTGGATGCAGCGGGGAGCCAGGGCCCGTTCCACCAAGCAGAAGGCCCATATACAGCGGTATGAGGAGCTACGGGACCAGAAGGGGCCGGAATATGACCGCAACGTGGAGCTGGAATCCATAGCCAGCCGGTTAGGCAGGACCACGGTGGAGGTGAAGGATCTGTGCAAGGCTTACGGGGACAAGGTGCTGATGAAGGATTTTACCTACATTTTCCTGAAAAATGACCGTGTGGGCATCATCGGCCCCAACGGAAGCGGAAAATCCACCCTGATGAAGATGCTGGCAGGCTGGGTGGAACCGGATTCCGGCACCATCCAGATAGGACAGACCGTGAAGATGGGGTATTTTTCCCAGGAAAATGAGGCCATGGATGAGAGCCTTAAGGTTATCGACTATATTAAAAATGCGGCTGAGTACGTAAAGACAAAGGACGGCAGTATCAGCGCCAGCCAGATGTTAGAGCGGTTTTTATTCCCCTCCGGTATGCAGTATACCGCCATAGGCCGCTTATCTGGCGGGGAGAGGCGTAGGCTTTACCTGCTGCGTATCCTTATGGAGGCGCCCAATGTGATACTGTTGGATGAGCCCACCAATGACCTGGACATCCAGACACTGACCATACTGGAGGACTATCTGGATACATTTCCGGGCATTGTTATAGCCGTATCCCATGACCGGTATTTCCTGGACCGCGTTGTGAACCGCATCTTTGCCTTTGAGGGACAGGGAAAGGTGACCCAGTATGAGGGCGGATTTACGGATTATCAGATTGCCTGGTCCGCCAGACATCCCCAGGAGACAGGGGAGCAGAAGGGCGTAAGAGCCGGAGACAGTGATGAAAACGGGTCCGGCCTCCCCATAAACCGGAATAACTGGAAGCAGGCCGCAGGCGGCGAAAAGAAGCGCAAGCTTTCCTTTAAGGAACAGCGGGAATGGGAAACCATTGAGGCGGATATCGCGGCTCTGGAACAGTCCATCGGAGATTTGGAGCAGGAGATTGGAAAATCCGCCACCAACTATACCAGGCTCAATGAGCTGATGGAGGAAAAGTCCGCCAGGGAAGCACAGCTGGAGGAGAAGATGGAGCGCTGGATGTATCTTAACGAGCTGGTGGAGCAGATAGAGGCGCAGAAATAACAGCAGGCACAGTATGGGAGCTGGTTATCAGACGGGTTGTATTTTTCTGATAACCAGTTCTTTTTGTGCATAAAAAGATGACGATTTCTGCCAGTGAGTGTTGATTTATTGACAAAATATAGAATTAACTATATACTTTTCTTATCGTGCTTATGACAGTTTAAAATAGAAAATCCACTTAAAAACAGTTGTTGATAATTCAGAAACAGTGGTCTTGGGAAAGGCGGTAACAGCTATGATGAAGGGATTCCGGATAGACAGGAATGATGGAAGGATTTATGCGATGGGAATGACTGCTGTCTCCGGAGGGGTGCATTTTTCTTTCCCCTCCAGGGGGGAGAGCTGCGCTGTTATTTTATATAGGAAAGGGGCCAAAAGCCCCAGGGGAAGAATCGAATTTCCGGTAAATGCCAGAACAGGGGATGTGTGGAGCATGACTGTGCTGGGAGACTTTTCCGGTCTGGAGTATGTGTACGAGGTGGACGGACAGCAGGTGCCGGACCCTTACGGAAGGAAATTTACGGGTATGCAGCGCTGGGGAAGCCTGGCGCGTCTGGACAGGCAGGTGCGCACACCGGTGGATACAGAGGGAAAGGCATACGACTGGGAGGATGACATCCTTCCCTGCATCCCTTATGACCAGTGTGTGATTTACCATATTCATACCAGGGGATTTACCAAACATGCCTCCTCCGGTCTGGAAGGGGACAGCCGGGGAACCTTTAAGGGCGTGGCGGAGAAGATTCCCTATCTCAAAGACCTGGGGATCACCACGGTGGAGATGATGCCCCCGGTGGAGTTTGAGGAGTTAATCATACCGGAGCGTGTGGACGGAAGCCCCTTTGCAGTTGAAAAACCGGACGGAAAGCTGAATTACTGGGGATATACCGGAGGGTATTATTTTGCGCCTAAGTGTGCCTACAGCAGCGGACCTGTGAGGGAGCCTGAACGGGAGTTTAAGGATATGGTGAAGGCCCTCCATAGGGCAGGACTGGAACTGGTCCTGGAATTATTCTTTGACGGAAAGGAAGCGCCCTCCTATGTGCTGGATGTGGTCCGCTTCTGGGCTCAGGAATACCATGTGGACGGCGTCCGGCTGGTGGGCTATGCGCCTGTGAAGCTTTTGGGCGAGGACCCGTACCTCAGCAGGCTGAAGCTGTTGGCGCCCGGGTGGGACGGTGTGGAGCCGGGGCAGGTAAAACATCTGGCTGAATATAATGACGGGTTCATGATGGATATGCGAAGCTTTCTGAAGGGGGATGAGGACCAGCTTAACCGTCTGGTATACCACATCCGTCATAATCCCGGCCAGGTGGGCGTTGTCAACTACATGGCCAATACCAATGGCTTTACCCTGATGGACATGGTGTCCTATGACACAAAGCACAATGAGGCCAACGGGGAGGAGAACCGGGACGGAACAGACTACAACCAGTCCTGGAACTGCGGGGTGGAAGGCCCCAGCAGAAAGAAACGAATCATGCAGATGCGCAGGAAACAGATACGCAATGCCCTGCTTATGCTGTTTTTAAGCCAGGGAACCCCTCTGCTTATGATGGGGGACGAATTTGGCCGGACCAAGAAGGGAAACAATAACTCCTACTGCCAGGACAACGATATATCATGGCTTAACTGGGGCTTGTTAAATTCCAACAGCAGCCTCTATGAATTTGTAAAGCATGTAATTCAATTCAGAAAGGAGCACTCCGTGTTCCATATGGAGAAGGAGCCGGCCCTGATGGATTACCGTTCCGTGGGGCTGCCGGACGTGTCCTACCACGGCCTTAAGACCTGGTGTCCCATGTTTGACCGTTTCCTCCGCCAGCTGGGTATATTATACTGCGGAAAATACGGTAAAAAGCCGGACGGAAGGGAGGATGACTACTTCTACGTTGCGTTTAACATGCACTGGGAACCACATGAGTTTGCCCTTCCCAACCTGCCGAAGGACTATAAGTGGCATACGGCCTTTAATACGGACCAGGACCAGGTGAACGGCATGTATCCCGGGGGCAGTGAACCGGTTCTGGAGAACCAGAAGTCCATAATGATTATGGCAAGGACCATCGTGGTTCTCATGGGAAAGGAGGTCCCCGCGCAGAAGAAAGCCTCCAGGGGAAAGGCAGCGGGAAAAGGCGAAAGAAAGGAAGAGGAAGCAGATGATACTGTCAGAGGAAATGATACGGTATATAGAGAACCACAGGCAGGAGGCTTACAGCCTTCTCCTGGAGCTGGCCAGGATACCGGCACCCTCCAATCATGAGGAGAGGCGGGCTGAGTTCTGTCTGAACTGGCTTAAGTCCCAGGGGGCCAGGGACGTATATATTGACCAGGCCCTTAATGTGGTGTATCCGGCGGATGTAAGGCAGGACGGGCCGTTGGATGTGTTCATGGCCCATATGGATGTGGTGTTTTCCGATGAGACCGAACTTCCCTTAAGGGTAGAGGACGGACGCATCTACTGTCCCGGCGTGGGAGACGACACGGCATGTCTGGTATGTCTTTTGATGGCAGGGAAATATATAGCCAGGCATGTGGATTCTCCCCGGTGGAGGGGAATCCGGGGAGAGGATGCCCCCGGACTTCTGCTGGTGTGCAATGCAGGGGAAGAAGGTCTGGGAAACCTGAAGGGAGTGCGTAAGATCTGCGAGGACTACGGCGGCAGGATAAAGAGCTTTTGTACCTTTGACAGTTCTCTTTCCAGCATCGTGGACAGGGCGGTGGGTTCCAAGCGCTTCCGGGTAAAGGTCCGCACCCGGGGCGGTCATTCCTACAATGACTTTGGCAATGATAATGCCATAGCGGGACTGGCGTCCCTGGTGGGGAATCTTTATAAAATCCAGGTGCCGGAGGGCGGAAAGACAACCTATAATGTAGGTATGATATCAGGAGGGACATCGGTTAATACCATTGCCCAGGAAGCCGGGATGCTGTACGAGTTCCGTTCCGACAAAAGGGAGAACCTGGAATATATGGAACGGCAGTTCACGGAGGTGCTTGACCGTGCAAAGGCAGAGGGGATGGATGTGTCTTTCCAGGTTATAGGAGTCAGGCCCTGCGAAGGCCAGGTGGACCCGGCACAAAAACAGGCCCTGACAGACTGGGCCCACCGGGTGGTTGAAGAAATGACAGGACAGGCGCCTAAACACCATGCCGGCTCCACGGACTGCAACATCCCGCTGTCCTTGGGGATTCCAAGCGTGTGCGTGGGAAGCTTCCGCGGCGCAGGGGCCCATACCAGGGAGGAATATGTGGAGACAGATTCCCTGGAGGAAGGCTATAAGGTGGCATTCGGTATGATTTTCGGAAGAAGGGATTGATTTTAAGGACAGGCGGTAAAGCTTTCTCGCCCCGGCTGTGTACGGCCGGTCATAATGATTCTTACTAATTCATAGATTTAGAGTGGGTACTCTTATGGAGTGCTCCCGGAAACAGCGTATGCATGCGCTTCCGGGAGCATTTTTATATCTGTTCACGTGGCGTCCGGCGGATACCGGGGAAGCAGATGCACAATAGCGCAGACTCATAAGAACCATGAATTCGGTAAGAGGGGAGAGACAGATGGCAGATTGGTTTGAACAGCCGGAGGCAGAGGTGTTAGCCGGGCTGGACTCCGGAAGGCAGGGAATTGACAGCGGGCAGGCGGAGCAGCGTCTTAAGGAATATGGGGAAAATGTATTGGAGGAGGCAGGACGGCTCCAGTGGTGGCAGGTGTTTCTTGCGCAGTTTAAGGACCTTTTGGTCATCATCCTGATCGGGGCGGCCGCTGTGTCCATGCTCACAGGGGATCCGGAGAGCGCCATGGTCATATTTGCGGTCCTGCTGCTAAATGCGGTGCTGGGAACGGTCCAGCACCAGAAGGCGGAAAAATCCCTGGACAGCTTAAAACGGCTTTCCTCGCCTGAAGCCAGGGTCCTGCGGGACGGGCGCAGCATGACCATACCGTCCGCCCTGGTGGTGCCGGGGGATATCCTGCTGCTGGAGACCGGCGATATGGTGGCCGCGGACGGACGGCTGCTGGAGGTGTACGGGCTGACTGTCAATGAAAGCTCCCTTACAGGGGAATCCCTGGGGGTGGAGAAACACACCGGGGCGGTGAAGGCGCGGGAGGGAACCGTGGCATTGGCCGACCGGACCAACATGGTATTTTCCGGTTCCCTGGTGACCTCAGGCCGTGCCGTGGCAGTGGTCACAGCCACGGGAATGAATACGGAAATCGGTAAGATAGCCGTGCTCATGAACGGAACAAAGGAACAAAAGACCCCGCTTCAGGTTAGCCTGGACCGGTTCTCCGGGCATCTGGCCATTGCCATCATAGCCATCTGCGGCCTGGTGTTTTTGCTCAGCCTGTACCGTCGGGAACCGGTGCTGGATGCCTTGATGTTTGCCGTGGCCCTGGCAGTGGCAGCTATACCGGAGGCGCTCAGCTCCATCGTCACCATTGTCCAGGCCATGGGCACCCAGAAAATGGCCAGGGAACAGGCGATCATAAAAGATTTGAAGGCGGTGGAGAGCCTGGGATGCGTCTCTGTTATCTGTTCCGATAAGACGGGAACCCTGACACAGAACCGCATGGATGTGGAGCAGGTGTACGTCAACCACACGCAGCAGCAGCCGTCATGGCTGGGAAATGAAAGAAAAAAGGGCGGTGTCAGGGTTTTTCAGCA
>OBZK01000649.1_pt1 | contig 20807 bp, 12 predicted proteins | sample 1495511 | NCBI WGS metagenome assembly OBZK01 (sample SAMEA2580233, study PRJEB22360) | human gut metagenome | biome: human gut; feature: human-associated habitat; material: faeces | place: Denmark | collected 2008/2010
AATAATATTGTTTTTTGATTTGATAATAAATTTGGATTTATAACTAACCTTTCTGGAAAAATTGATATATATGATCCAACGCTCAGGAATATAAAAACAATATAGCTGAATATTGATTTACTTTTTTTGAATTCTTTTTTTTGAAAAAATATATCAAATGATATTATTGTTTCAAAAATTTCCAACATTTTTTTCATTTGTAAATTAATGTGCTGTTTTATCTCTTCCATACCAAATAGCTCTATAAGACCAATCTGCGCAATTGTTTTGTAATATATTATATGGGGGTGGTGATTTTATATCTTGCTGAATTCCTCTAAGCATATTTATATCTTCAACAGGGGAAGAAGGTATGGTTTCTGGATTGGTTAAATTGAGTCCATCTGAAGATTCTATATAACCTCTACCAAGAATAATTGTTCCACGTACTGTATTGACTATATATAATCCAAATAATAAAAGAAAAATTAGTATATTCCCTGTTTTTGGCCATTCCACGGCTAATTTCGCTGTTTCCCTGTCTGCTGGATTCAAACCATAATCAAACGTCTTAACGCCTACTTTACATCATTTCCCGTCTTTGTTTTTTTCCCAAAGATCAACAGCTACTCCTATATGCAAGGTAAATGTCATGTCGGATAATTGATCAGGTAGAATCTGTGAAATGTATCTGTCATTCCCATTTAAGTCATTAAAATATATGGAGAATTTTTAACAAACGCATACAAATTCCATCCTTCTTCTATTCCGATAGGATCCCTGGTTATCCACTTGCCATCGTGGGAATTATAGTGGCGGTAATTGTATCTAAATATTTTTAGCTCGTTATGCCACCAATAAAATACAACTAGAAATGGAATTGGGGATACAACATCCTCAAAAATATTTAATCAGAAATTTTGTTCATTTTTGGATGTAGCCTATCAATTAAATTGTTCATATTTTGCATATGCCAATTTAATTCCGGATTATGTTCTTGTTTTAAAATAAATGTATGCCATATTCTTACCAATTTCATTTGTTGCAAAGAAAATAATTTCCATTTCTCATCAAAAACATCTTCCATGGCGATAAAATAAAATACGGAGTCGATCGATAATTCAAGATTACAAATTTGTTTGTATTTTTTTATTTCTTGTAAAGAAAGAAAAATAACAGAAGGGAGATAGTAATGGAAGTATGTAGCATTGAGCCATGAGAATGCATCCCAATGCAGTCGCAATTCTTCGGATTGTATGTTATCCCATGATTTTCCTCTTAAAAACATACAAGATTCACGTGCTTCCCAATCATTGGGAAAACGAAGTCCTTCAGGATCGGGAATCGGATGCGTAGGGAAAAGTTTGTACAATATGTTTATTAGCATGTTAATCATTACATTCCATTGCGATTATTTGTTCACATTCGCTGACTTTCGCCCAAGCTTTTGCTTCTTCGTCTTGAAGTGTTGCGTCACCTCCACGAAAACAAGTGTTATTAATAATACTTCTGGCCGTGGCTAGTGCAAGCCATGCTTTTTTCTTAATTCTAAGCATCCAACAGCAATTCTTAGTTTTACATTTTCCCAACATCCCCACGTTCGACTTGGCCAATTCGACATTGACTTGTAAAGCTGTATAAAGAATCTTACTGGTCACCGCATGGTTTTGTATGATGCGATGGAGGATTGCGACGTAATCTACAGAGAACTGTGATTTTTGTTAATTGCTACCAATTTAATTGAGTTATTTTAAAAATATTCCAATTGTAACCCTCTCAGTTTATCAAACCAAGATCCTGCGAATTGTAGGGCAATGAAAGAATGGTTAAATGCCATCATAACCTTATACCTCTTTTTTAGGAAAGTATTCGTTAAAGAGATCACGATTTCTTGCCAAAGATAATTATGTGTAAGTCAAAAAAGCAGAGGATACATGGATAGTTTGCCATTGATGCTATACGGACTTACTCATTTTGGCGGGTTTCGTTCTCCAAAAGCCATGACGGACGAATATCGTCCAAATATTTTATTCTTATTATTAAGGACTTATCAGTATCGAACATTTCGCTGCTCCACTGGATAGGTTGGGAAATGCTACAGGGTGATGCCGGAGGCTGTTCTCTAGCTAATTTTTTTGGCCGTTTTACGATTTATACCTTTACACTGATTCGATTCTCTTACGTACATCAAATACAATCAATAAATTGGTTTATGAAATCTGTCGACATACTTTATTAATTCTACTGCACTGGTGAGCAGGTTTTCCAATGATACAGAAAAAATGTTTATTTCCTGAAAGGAAGTATGCCTTTCGTTTTTATAAGTCACAATGACATTATGTTTATCACTGATTCTTTTGATAATGACCCCACAAGTGCTCTCATTCCATATTTCGTTTAACTTAGAATCACTAAATGTTAGCAACCATCCGGGATTGTCACATGTTTGAATGGTGATGCCATAATCGTGCTCCCATTGTCCATTGCAATAATGCCGATAGAAATTATCTATCAAATGTATACCATTAATATTCATTGTTTTGAATTTTTATTATAAACATTCTACAGGATGTTCAACTTTTCGTTCGTAACATTCACAAGTGATTGGATTTTGATCCATCACGTAGTGCCATGTGTGTTTATGGGTACCAGGGCATGGATAGTGTTTTCTAGACGGAGGCACACAATCTACACGCGAACCACTTTGTTGAGGAGGTGGGCATGGGGGGCAAGTCTTTTTGATGTTCGGAACAGGGATGGGAATAGGTTTTGTTTTGGGTATTACTTCGTCAACGATTTCTTTAATAGTACCGGGGCGTACAACTTCAGTTATGACAACAGTCGCAACTATGGCACCAGCAACTATAAGTGAGACTGGTATTGAAATAATTGGTAGCGCAAATGCCCATTCACCCCGTATATCAAGTAACATCGTAGGGGTATTATAAACATAAGCATAAAGATTGGAATTCAGCTCAATATGGGGATCTCTTCTTAACCATCTACCGTCAAAAGGATTATAGAACCGGAAGTTATAATATACCATACTCAGCTCGGCATCATATGCCTCGCTGCTCCATTGGAGGGGATTGGTGATGTTGCCCCTTTGCGTGACTTCGCCGAAGGGGGCGTAGGAGTAGGAATTCGCGATAGTTCCGTTGCTCTTGTAGAGTTCCATCACGTTTTTGGTCAAGTCCCAGCCGTAGGCAAACCAGCTGCCCGCCGTCTGGATAGCCAGCGGACGCGTGGCGACAGGTTCCGTCGGGTCCCACAGGATGTACCATAAGGCGTTGAGCGTCGTTCGCGTGAGGTCGAGGGCCGCGATTTGCAGATAGCCCCGGTAAAGGTAGCGGTGGTTCAGGATGACGGATGTCGTGCTTTCTCCCGTTTCAGGGTCGGTGACGGTGGTTTCCACTTTTTTGAAGATCCTGCGTCCCATGTAGTCGTAGTCGCCGGTGACGGTGGTCACCGTGCCGTCCTCCGCCGTGCGGGTGAAGCGCACGGGACGGTTGAGCGCGTTGTATTCCGCCGTCCAGACGCCGGTAGCGGTCCTGATTTTCGTCTGGTTGCCGTCAGCGTCATAGGTGGGGACAAAAGTCTGTTCCCGGGAGGAGAGGGAAGAGTTGGGAATGGATTGCTCAATACTTGTGTACTGGTTGAGTTCGTTGGCCGCGTAAGCGAATTCCTCCTCTATTTCCCGCGCTGTCTTGCGGTTGCCTATGTTGTCATAGTCATAGGCGTAAGCGTCCGTGCCGAGGGTGGCCGCGGCAAGCTCGCTTCTCCCGTTGTAGGAGAAGACGTCGCGGCGTGTGGTTCCCTGGCGGATGAGGGTGCGGGCGGTTGGCCGCCCCAGGGCGTCATAGGCATAGACGCGGCGGGAGACGAGGGTTGTTCCGCGGTTATAGTCCATATCCGCCAGCAGGTCACGTTTGGCTTCATAGCTTTGTTCCAGCGTCATGCCGTTGGGCATCGTCAAGGTTTCCAGCAGATTGCTTCCTGCCAGATAGTTATATTCAAAGATGCGGTTCTGTCCGCTGTGCATGAAGCCCGCGCTGTTGATGCGCCCGTCCGGCGCGTAGCCCCAGGAGGCGATTTGGGCATTGCCGCTGGCGCCGCGTTTGAGGATGTAGCCGATGCTGCGACCGTAGCCGTCCAGGGTTTCCACGAGAGGGAAGACGGCGCCATTCACCGTGACGCTGTCCTGTACGGGGTCGCTGTATTCATTGTAAGAGAAGGTACGTATGCCTGAGGCGTCCGTCACTTGCGTGAGCTGGCCGAGGATGTTGTAGGAGAAGGCCTGTTCCGGCGTGCCGTCGGAAAAGCCGATTCCTGTGAGAAGGCCTTGCGCCGCGTTCCATGTATAGGTAGTGACGATGCCGCGCGCGTCCGTTTCCGTGGCAAGGCGGTTGTTGGCATCGTAGGTCCGGACGGTTCCCCGGCCGTTGGCGTAAGTTTTTTCCAATTCCAGCCCGGTAGCGTCATGGTAAGTCCAGACGGTAGTGTCTCCGCCGGAAAGATCGGATGGGTCGGAAATGATCGTTTCTTCGTCTATGCGGAAGGTGGTGAGGCTGATAAGGCGGTCTGCGTCATCCCAGGCGAACAGGGCCGGCTGGATGGCCGTGCCGTATTCCGCTGTTTTACGGTTCCTGACATCGTAGGTATAGTTGGCCGTATTGCCCAGGGCATTTGTGACGGCAGAGGGATTGTCGCTGGTCGCGCAATAGGTCGTGGTTGTCGTATTGCCGGCAGCATCAGTTACGGCAATCGGGCGGCCGGCAATGTCCGTATGAGTGGTGGAAGCGTTCCCCCTGCCATCCGTGACCGTCCGGACGAGGCCGGTTTCCGTGTAACGGCGGGTGAAGGCGGTGACGATTCCCCGATTATCCGTTTCTGAGGTTGTGAAGCCGTCCACGACGGTAGCGGAAGCTGTAACGTCGGAGGTGGGCACGCTGCTTTTTTCCACGCGCACCGCGCCCTGCCCATATTCGGTCCACCGGATGCTTTCATGGCCGCGTTCGTCGATGGTGATTTGCCTGTTTTGCAGAACGGCGGATTCCGTAACCAGCCGTTTGACAGCGCTGCTTAACATGTTGCCCGTTGCATTGTTGCGGGCAGCGGCGACGTTTTGATAGACGCCGTCTTCACGTTCTTCCCAGGCTGTCTGGAAAGTCTGGATGCGGTTTTTTGCCGCATCCGCCGGAGACGCCGAGTCGAGCACAACGGTTTGTCTGGCCGGATTTCCCATGCCGTCATACTCATACTCCACCGGAGCCCGGGTCCCTTCCGTGCGGCGGGTGAGCTGGCCCAGCGCATTGTAAACGCTGCGGGTATAGAGATAGGTGTTTTCCAGGGTGGTGGGAGAAGTCAGCGTAATGGTTTGTCCGAAGCCGTCCCGAATGTCCTGTTTCAGGATGGTTGTGTTGTCCGCCAGCCGGGTAGTGTGGCGCAGGCCTCTGATAAAATCATAAATGTGGTAGAGCTCCCTTTGCCCTGTGCCGGATTCATGCGCGATGCTCCCGTCTGCGTTGTATGTATTGACGAGCGTCGCCCCTGATGGCGTGGTTGTCGTAACCGTCAGTCCGTCTTCGCTGTAACTGGTTGTTGTGACGCGGCCCAGCACATCGGTTTTGCGGGTCGCGCGGCCCAGCAGGTCATAGGCAGTTTCCTCGGTTGTCCGCATCGGCCCGATGTGGGTCGTCGCGCTTATTATCTGCCCTGCCGCATCGCGTTCATACGCCGTGATCGTTTCCGGAGTGACGACGTCAGTCCCGTCGTTTATTTCGCTGCGCGTGGTTTCAATGAGCTGCCGGGCAGTGTTATAAGCGTAATCCGTGCGTACGCCGTCTTCGTCAACTTCCCAAAGGGGTTCTCCTGTGCAGGTCAGGGCGCGGGAAGAAGTGCGGCCATTGTCGCGCACCGTTTCCACACGGCGGTTGAGAAGGTCGTAAGAGTAGGAAGCGCCGCCGGTTTGCCTCCACTCGCCCGTGGGGAGCAGGACGAGGTTTTCTTCCCTTGCGGCGTTTCCTTCAGCGGTGATGTAGCTGACGCGGCGGGTTGACTGGCCGGGAACGGGTTCTCCGTTGATGCGCGTTTCCGCCGTGACGCTGTAGAGGGCTCCATGATTTGTGGTTGGGGCGTAGGTATAATGAGTCTGTACGCCGTTGACGGCCTGTTCCATCTTGAGGCGTCCCGCCGCGAAGGCATTCGGCGCGCCGGCCAGCCAGGTTTCCGTAACGCTGAGCTGCGTGACGGAAGAGCCTGCCGCCGTTTCACGCTTTTCCACGCGTTTGACATGGTTTTCTTCCGCATAGGTATATACCGCAAGGCTTAACGTGTTGACTGCGGAAACGGTAGAGAGCTGGATTTTTACTTCAGCCGGTTCACTGGTGTAGCCTGCGGCGCTGTCACGGTACTTTGTGCTTACTGTCCGCAATCCGTTGGCTCCCCATGGGCTGTTTTCCAGCACCGGGCGTCCTGCGGCGTCGTAGACGGTTTTGTGTTCCCCCGCGTTGGGAGAAGCAGAGGAGATAAGCCGGCCGGAGTCATCATAGGAGTAAACAGTAGTCAACGCCCCTTCGGCGCCGTACCCTTCCGTGCGGCTCAGCAGGTGTTCTCCGGTGATGGTCGTTTCATATTCCTCAAGCGTGCAGGAGGCCACTACATTGTTTTTCATCAGACGGGTGAGGACGCGGTAGCGGTTTTCCTGCGAACCCTCTTCCGGTTGAAGACGTTCCCTCCGCGTTTCAACGGCATCTTCTCCTGTTCCTTCCGCCATGCTCCAGGCTTCTTGCGACCATGTCCATTTGGTCACGAAGTCGGGTACAGTGGCCGGCAACGTGTTGTCGCGTTCAGAGATGACGAGGGTTTGCAAAGCTTCGTCTCCCGTCACTGTGAAGATTTTCGCCGGAGTCCCTTCAACGGTGAACAGGGCTCCTTCTTCCTCCGGTTCCATGACCTGCGCGGGCGGATAAATGCTGATGGCATACCCTCCTCCTTCCAGGGGGAGCACATCCGCCAGCCCATCCCAGGTGTTCCATATTTGACGGATAACGCCTTGTTCGCCGCGAACAATCGCCAGGTAATTTTCTCCTTCCGATGCGGTCATCAAATACCCGCCCGCGGAGATATAGCCTTCGCATTGCCCTGTGGAAAGAGAGTAAAAGGCGGCGCCTCCGCCCGCATAAGAAGCGCGGATGAAGGCGGCCTGCTCAAGGCTGCATGCCTCCGCTTCCCTGCTCATGGCCGGGACGGGGGCCAGGATGGTCGTTGTGATGCCCGATGCGCCTACCGGGAAAAACGCGCTTCCCGTGCCGTCAAGCATGTAGTTGGTGTAACTGGCCCCATCCAGCAGAGCAACCAGCATGTTGGGCGCCATGCCCCCTTCCGGCAGCGCGAGGAAGGTGGCTAGCGGATGCCGCAGGGCCAAGCCTGCCGGGGAGGATAAATCCGGGGAGAAAGAGCGGTGGGCTGAAATTTCCAGACGTCCCGCCGGCATGTGGGATATGCCGCGGAACGCGCCGAACTGCGCCGACCAGGCCATGTCATTAACGGAGGATTGCCGCATCACCCCGCTGCCTCCGGAGGTTGAGGTCAGATCGGAAAAGAAACGGCGCAGGGAGGAGCGGCCGCTGACTGGGGCGCCGCTGCTGAAGGGGGCGCCTCCGGGAGCAGTTTCACCGTCCGAATTGCAGGAGCACGGCGGGCAGTCGCAATCGCATTCCTGCGGCGGGTCGTTCTCTTCAGGCGTGATGGAGATGGCGCTGGCTGGGCCTACGGTGCAACTGAGGAAGGAGACGTTCCCCCTGGGAGGATAGTCAATGTTGATGTGGGAGACGGACACTGTATAAAACCCGGCCTTGATGCCGGGGAAGCTGCCGTTAATTCTTACTCCGGCGCCTGAGGGTGACGTATAGCTTTGCCCCGCTACTGAAATCGTGGCCTGGTCATCCACCGTGCCGGTGGCCGTCAGTACGTACAGACGGGTATCCCCTCCGCCTTCCCCTACTTGAATTTGTTTGGAGGTTTCCGGCATCACGTCTCCGGGATAGGACGGAGCAGCATGATTATAGGAAAAGGAGACGGACGATTCGCCCTCCCTCTTCTGTAAAACCGGCGTAACGGTAAAACCAAGATGATGATTACCCCGGACGCTGTTGCAGATGGAAAAGTTAGATTTCATTCTAATTGGCTATCTTTAAATAATTTCTGTTTATCAACAATAATTTTGTGATAAGGTGCGCCATTTAGCAATTAAACCTATGGATACACCTATAAAAATAGAAGTCAACAGGATATGATGATTTTCTCCTGTTTTTCCCATCCGTTTGCATGCAGGGAATAATTCTGGCGCGGGATGGTTTCCGGGCGCGGGGCACAGGAAAGTTCCCAACGCAGGAAAAGATGGGATGTCCCTTTTCTGCCTGATTGCGCGGCAGAAGAAAGGCCGCCCGTTTTCCGGAACATGTTTTAGGCTTGGAAAGGGGAGCGCAATCAGGCAAGGTGTGCCGCGTTATTCATGAAGAACCTATTGAGCCGGTACATCAGCCTGAGCCTGGCGCTGCGGTATTTGAACCCGTTGCGGACTTTCTTTTCCATTATTACCCTGATTTGCCTGCTGGGCGTTTCTCTGGGGGTAATGGTGCTCATCGTCGTGTTGTCCGTCATGGGAGGCCTCCAGAAGGAAATTCAGGGGAATCTGTTTGCGCACTCCCCGCACGTCCAGGTATGTTACCGGAACGACTTCGGCGTGAGGGAAGTGATTCCGGACTGGCTGGATTTGGGGGAGAAACTCAGGCACGTTCCCGGCGTCCAGTCCGCCTACGCCCTGATAGAAGACTATGCGCTGGTGGATGTGCAGGGGCGGCAGAGGCCCTGCTTTTTTCGGGCCATTGATACGGAAAACGCCGCCCAGTTGGAAGATTTGAAGCGTTTGGTGGTAGCTGGCGATGCGGAACTGGACATGGGGGAAAAGGCTGTGGTTTCCTCCATTGTGGCGGAGAACATGGGATTGAATGTGGGGGATGTTGTCCGGGTTTATACGACCCGCAATTTTCAGGAAATTTCCCACGCCTACCAGCAGACGGAGCTGCCGATGCTGGCGGAGAAAAACGCGCGGGAACTCAAGGATTTGAAAGAGTGGGGTAAATCCCTGAAGACGGAGGGAGAGCGTGAAACGGCCGACAGAGCCTCCGTGGACAGGGCCTTTTCCCTGCTTAACGGGCTGTTGTCCGTCCCGCGCAGGGATGCGGAACGTTCCAGCCTGATGGATCTGCTTGCCGTGCTGAACGACGGGGAAATTGCGGACAACGGCAGGGTGGCTTTTCCGCAAGGTACGCGGAAAGAATGGGAAACTGTTTTGGACGGTTTCAAGGCCGGGGCAAGGAATGAGGCGGATATGGAATGTTTCCGCAAGATCAAGGAACTGGTGATGCCGAAGGACCTGGAGGTGATTGGAATTTACCGGGCTTCCCAGCATACGCCCAGCCCTGACTTGTTCATTCCGCTGGTCATCGGCCAGGAATTGCTGGGGTATGAGGATGACGTGGTGCAGGCCGTGGCCCTGCGCGTGGAAGATCCTTACCATGTGGAAACGATGCTGGCTCCCGTGATGCAGGCGCTGGAAAAGGAGAAGCCTTCTTCCGCATGGACGCTGGAAACCTGGCATGACCGTTTTAACGCGTGGTTTGAACTGATGCAGAAGGAGCGCATGATGATGAGCTTTGTCCTGTCCTTCATCTCCCTGATTTCCGCTTTTTGCATCATGGCGGTGATGTTTACCGTTTCCATCCAGAGGAAAAAGGAAATCGCCGTGATGAAGGCGTTGGGAGCCACTCCGTTCCAGGTGGTGCGCGTCTTCCTGTGGCAGGGCGTCATCATCGGTTTTGTGGGAGCCCTCCTGGGGGTAGGGCTGGGGCTGCTGGTGCTGGAATACCGCATGCAGATTCAGGGTTTTCTTGCGGGAATAGGCTTTGACCCGTTCCCCGTGGCCTTCCACGGCACGGCGAATATCCCGGTGGTGATTGACTGGGCGGAGCTGGCATGGCAGGCGGTGAAAGCTTTTGTCATGGTTGTGGTGGCATCCATCATTCCTGCCCTGATCACGGCGCGCCAGGATCCGGCCCGCTCCCTGCGCAGTATGTAACAGGAATCTCCTATGGATATTTACTGGATTCAGGGTCATGAACAGAAGGGGCCTCTGCCGGAAGTGGAGGTCATTTCCATGCTGGAGGCGGGCCTCATTCCGGAAAACGCCCGGGCGTGGCATGCCGGGTGCCCGGAATGGGTATGTATCCGTGACCTTCCGGCATTGAAGGGGGCAGGCGCCGTCAGCAGGGGAGAAGGAGAACGGCGGAACCGGGAGGAAGAGGGACTGGAAAACGCAGGGGAAGAGCAGGCTCCGGCGCTTGCCGCGGATGCGGATTGCCCGCAGGAAGAAGGGGGGACGGCCTCGGAGGAGGGAGCGCCGCTGGTGGTTCCGTATGCGTACGTCCGTTTTCTCGGCAGAATGGCGGATATCATGATGCACATGACGCTGTATTTGTCCGTGCTCAGAGTTTCCGGCCTGGCTTTCAATCCCGGTTTCCTTCCTGGTTCCTATGAAGCTCTGCTTTACCTCTGCCTCCCGATGGTTCTCGTTGAAACTGCCTTTCTTGGTACATTGGGAACAACCCCGGGAAAAGCCATGCTGGGCGTTTCCGTCAGGGACTACCGGGGAAGGCGCCTTTCTTTCCCCACGGCATTCCGGCGCTCCCTGTTCGTCATGGTGCTTGGCCTGGGGTGTTTTGCTCCTTCCCTGATGCTGCTGGCCCTGTTCTTTTCCTGGTGGTGGGTGCGCCGCTTCGGCTTCACTCCCTGGGACAGGAAGCTGGGGACTACGGATGTGCTGAACAGCCCCCTGACGCCCCGCAAAGTGGTGATGACGCTGGCGCTGGTCATTCTGTGCCTTCAACTCATCTACGTTCTGCTGATTCCCTGGCTGCCTGAGATGGAGGCTTATGCGGCCGCTTCCGGCCAAATGTGATAAAAAGGCGGCCGTGCGGGGTTTAGGCTTTTAATCACCTGAATTTGTTTCATACTTGTTTCAGCCATGCCAGAAATACACCCAACGGCAGTAGTGCATCCTGCTGCAGAGATCGCGGATGATGTTAAAATCGGTCCCTTTTGCGTTGTCGGGGAACATGTCAAACTGGGACCCGGCTGCGTGCTGCACAGCCATGTGGTTATCGACGGTCCTTCTTCCTTCGGCAGCGGCAACGAATTTTTCCCGTTTTCCGTCATCGGCCTGAAAAGCCAGGATTTGAAATACAAGGGAGAGCCGACTTATCTGGAAGTGGGGGATAACAACGTCTTCCGTGAAAACGCCACCATCAACCGGGCTACGGACATTGGCGGCGCGACGCGGATAGGGAATAACAACCTTTTCCTGGTTTCCTGCCATGCCGGGCACGATTGCCAGATCGGCAATCATGTGATTTTCTCCGGGTTCGCTACCGCCGCCGGCCATGTTACGGTGGGGGATTACGCCATCCTGGCGGGATGTTGCGCCGTACACCAGTTTGTGAGCATCGGGGAACATGCCATGGTGGGAGCAATGGCCCGCGTGAGCCAGGATGTCCTGCCGTACACGATCGTGGAGGGCCACCCGGCCGTAACGCGTTCCGTTAACTCCATCGGCATGCAGAGGCGCGGCTTTTCCGAAGAAGACCTGAAAGCCGTGCGCATGTGCTATAAAAAGCTTTTCGTCAATAAAAAGCTGACCGTTCATGAAGCTCTGGAGGAACTGCGGCATTCGGGGTATGCGGAAAATGCCTGCCTGAGGAGAATCATCCAATTCGTGGAAACTTCCGAACGGGGGTTCTGCCATTGAATCCATGAAAACGGGTTTTGTTTTTGACCTGGACGGGACGCTGGTGGACTCCATTCCCGGTATCGCCCGCGGCCTGAACCTGGCCTTGAAAGCGCTGGGGTATCCGGAGCATTCCGTGGACGCCATCCGGGAAATGGTGGGCAAGGGGGCCCGGGAGCTTTGCCTGGCTTCCCTGAAAGGCTATTTCAACGGAAACGTGCCGGAGGAAGCTTTTGAAGCGGTGCACCGGGGATTCATGCGCGAATACCCGCACACCTGGCAGGAGGGCACGGTTCCGTACCCCGGCATCCGGGAAATGCTGTTGTCCCTGGCCGGAGAAGGCCATCCTCTGGGCGTTTTATCCAACAAGCCCCATGCGGTTACGGTGCCGCTGGTGCGCCATATCCTGCCTGAAATTCCCTTCCGGGAGGTGATGGGTTTTTCCGAACGCTTTCCGCGCAAGCCGGAACCTGACTCCCTGCTGTCCATCGTCCGTTCCTGGGGCAGGGAGCCGGCGCAGGTGTGCATGGTGGGGGACTCCGCCCATGACGGCAACACGGCCGTGAACGCCGGAACACGGCTTATTCTGGTGGGGTGGGGCTACAGTTCCCGTTCCGCTCTGGATGCCTTCCGGGTGCCGGTGTGCGCCGCCGCGGGGGAATTATCTGCCCGGCTGCATGATGAAAGCAGCCTGCCGTTTCCCGTTGCCGCGCATAGGAATTGTTGAAAATTCCGGGAAGTGCAGGGCCGCCGGAGGCTGAATTCCTCTACATCTCCAAGATGCTTTCAAGCGCAGGAAAGCGTTTGCGGGGGATGCCTTAGAGCTGTATTTTCCCGGCTCGGAAATGGGCAGGAAGGGAAAAAGACGTATTGTTGCCGCTCTTTCAGGACGTAGTATCCGGAACATCCGCAGATTTGGCCTGTTCGGTAATGTCTTCCAGGGAGCGGGGAAGTTCCTTCGTGGAGGTGACGCCCAGATTTTTCAACTTCTGGGCCCGGGGGATGAACCGGTGTTCAAAAGAGGAAACGGTTTTGTTGTACTGGGCTACCGCCTGGTTCAGGCTCTTGCCCAGAGAGGAAAAATGACCGGAAAGGATAGAGCAGGTATTGTACAGGTCCGCTCCCGCTTCCGAAATTTTCTTGGCATTATCCGCCAGCTGCTCCTGCTTCCATCCGTAAGCGACGGCTTTCAGCAGGGCAATCAGGGTGGATGGGGTGGAAAGAATGACTTTATTCTCCGCGCCGAATTCAATCAGGGAGGGGTCTGCTTCCAGAGCCGCCTGGAAAAAGGATTCCCCGGGCAGGAACATAATGACGAATTCGGGGCATGGGGAAAACTGGGCAAAATAATTCTTGGCGCTTAATTGCTGCAAATGCCTCTTGACGTCCGCGGCATGGCGGGCCATCCACTGGCTGCGCTCTTCCGGATTCTCCGTCTGCCCGGCATTCAGGTAGGATGCCATGGGCGCTTTCGCGTCAATGATGATGGAACGGCCTCCAGGAAGGTGAATAACCATGTCCGGCCGCACCCGTTCCTCCTCCCTGGAACGGGTTTCCTGAGTCGTGAAATCGCAGTACTCCACCATTCCCGCCAGTTCCACCACGCGGCGCAGTTGGAGCTCTCCCCATTGGCCGCGAACGCTGTTGTGGTGCAGAGCCTGGGAAAGCCTGGCGGTTTCATTTTTCAGGGCTTCATTGCCGGAAAGTATATAGCGGATTTGCGTTTTCAGGTCCGTATAGGCGCCCACGCGTTCCTTTTCCATCTCTCCCAGCCGGGACTGGACCAGTTTCAGGGATTCGCTCACCGGCTTCAGCATGGACTCGATGGCCTGTTTGCGGGAATCCAGGTCATGGTTGGCCTGCTGGCGCTGGCTTTGCAGCCGCGTTTCCGCCAGGTTCAGAAACTGTTTCTCCGAGTTCCGGAGAACTTCCGCGCTGATGCCGGCGAAGGAATCTTTCAGCACCTCTTCCGCCCGGCGGAGCATCTGGGTTCTGTCCTCCGCCCGTTCCTGCCAGGAGCGGGATTCCGCTTCGAGGCGGACGGAGCGGTCCCGGTACCGCAGCAGCAGAACCAGCAGCGCCACGCAGGCTATCAGCAGCAAAAAGGCCAGGAACCAGGGAAAAAATGGGGAAATCATAAGGAAAAAATAAGCAATCAGATGGGGGTGGCGTAGGGAATGCCGTCCGTTTCTTCCACGGGTTCGGCCAGGGGGATGTTATCGTCGCTGCCGTCCAGCGGTTCCGCATAGGGAATGCTCTCTTCCGAATCCGGTTCCGCCATGGGAATGTGCCGTTCACACATGTTGGCGGGGGCCTGGTAGCCTGCGGAGGTTTCAAAATACGCAGTCTTGGCGTACTGGCAGCCGGAATGGGCCAGTTGATTGGATTCCCGGCAGACGAGTACGGCCTGCCCTTCCGAACCGGGACGCGTACGGATGGCGTTGGCGGGATAGCCTTCCTTCTGGGCGGCAAGCATAATGTCCACCCAGACGGGCAGGGCCAGGGTGCCTCCGTAGCCTTTTTCCAGAATTTTGGTGGAGGAATCAAACCCCACCCAGACACTGCAGGTGAGGTTGGACGTATATCCGGCGAACCATGCGTTCGTATAATTATTCGTGGTTCCGGTTTTGCCGCCGCAGGGGGATTTAAAGCCCAGCGTGGTAATTTTGCCTGCCGTGCCTCCGGGCTTGCAGACCTGCTGGAGGATGGAAGAGGTAATGTTCGCCGCCCGCTGGGAATAGACGGTGCGCTTGCTCTTGGTGATGGCGAAGCGCGGCTGGCCCTGGGAATCCGTAATATGGTCAATGATGTACGGTGTGGGGCGTACGCCCCCGTTGGCAAAAACGCTGTAGGCGCTGGCAATGTCCAGAGGGGACGCTTCCCACGTGCCCAGATAAAGGGCCGGGGTGCGGGAAATATTTCCGTGGAAGCCCGCCAGTTGTGCGGATTGAATGACATTGGACAAACCGGCGCGGTTGCCGATGCGCACGGACATGGTGTTGCGGGAAAGGATGAGGCCGAAGGAGGCCGGCTTCATGCCCCGGTACGTTCCGTCCGAATTGCGGGGGGACCAGTTGGCGGCTCCGCGTATTTCCCCATAGGCAATCCTGTCATCCGAAATGCGGGTATCCGCAGAATTGCCCTGCTGGAAAAACGTGGCGTAAATGAAAGGTTTGAACAGGGAGCCGGTCTGACGCCTGGACTGAATGGCGCGGTTCAGCTTGGATTCTTCCGCGTCCCGGCCGCCGACGACGGCCAGAAGAGCCCCCGTGGCATTGTCCATGACTACGGCGGCGGATTGGATGTAGTTGGGCATCGGCGGCTGCGTCTTTTCCTTCTGTTCCGCAGGGAGCGCCTTCCAGGCGGCCAGGGAGGCCTCATATTCCGCCTTGGTGGTCAGCTTGTTTTTCAGAATTCCCCTCTTCTCCCTCTTGGCCTGCAGGGAGGCCAGGTGCTTCTTGAAATCTTTGCGGGCTTCCAGCGCGTCCATGTGCTTATTGATGGCATCCAGCGTGGCGTTCTGCAGATCAAGGTCCAATGTGGTATGCACCACCAGCCCTCCCAGGCGGATGTCTTCTTCCTCCAGAATGGCGTCCAGCTCCCGGCGCACGAGACCCATGGCGTAATTTTCCTCAGACCGGGACTGGGGCGTCCGGGTGACGATAGGCTCCGCCAGGGCCGCCTGATACTGCACTTCCGTAATCTTGCCTTCGTTTTTCAGCAGGCCAAGGACAATATCGCGCACTTTTTTTGCTTCCTCCGGATGTTTGATGGGGGAAAAATCATTTGGGCCGTAAATAATGCCGGCCAGGGTGGCGCATTCCGCCAGGGATAAATCCCGGGGTTCCTTGTCGTAATATCCCCGCGCCGCCGCCGCTATCCCCAAGAAGGTGTGCCCCCAGAAAATACGGTTGATGTAAGTCTCCAGAATTTCGTCCTTCGTATAAGTGGCTTCAATGCGTTTCGCCAGGGCCACTTCCGTCAGTTTGGAATGGAGGTTGCGCTCCCGGTGGTTATATGTAATTTTAGCAAGCTGCATCGTCAGGGTGGAAGCCCCCTGCGTGGCTCTCTTGTGCTTGAGCACCTGCGCAAAGGCGCGGCCCACGCCTATCCAGTCCACGCCGCCATGGTCGTAAAAGCGGTTGTCTTCGCGCAGGAGCAGGGCATCAATAAAAACGGGAGGAACTTCCTGAAGGGATACCCGCTTGCGGTTTTCCCCGTGCAGGGTTCCGATGGTCCGGTTTTTACGGTCCAGAATCACCGTGCGTTCCGGGATGTTGCTCTTTACCTCGGAAATGTCATAGCGGTTGGAAATGGCGCCGTAAAGAAACACCAGGATGGCTCCGATCACGATGCCGACGAAGCAGCATCCCAGAAGGATGCGCAGGGGCCAGCAAATGAACCAGCGGATATTCCGCGTCAGGGAGCCGATGAAGCGGAACGGCATCAGCAGGACAAACAGCAGGGCTCCGAAAATCGTGAAACGCGGCCTGCGCATGGTTCCTGCGCGTGCGGGGCGGTTTTCTTCTTCTCTTTCCGGATTGTCTTCGTACTCTTCCTTCGGAGACGGGCGGGAGGTCCGTCGCTGGGGCGGCGTGTCATACCGGGAAGGACCGTTGCGGGAATTCCCCGTTCTGCGGGTAGGGCCGGGAATGACAGCCGGATCAGGAGCTTCCTGCGGCAACCCGGGATAGGATGGACGGGGAAGGGGCCTTTTTTTGCGTTCCGTCTGGGAACGGGAAGACATTTCTCCATCTTGGATGCGTTCCCTCCAGGAGGCGGCATTTCGTTTCCTTGATTTGTCGTTTAAACCCATCCGTGGGCCGGAGTTTATCATAAATAATCGAAATGGTCTAAGCAAAAGATGGGGCGCCATGTCGCAATCCATAGACAAAATTCTGCCGTTTTGAACGTTTATACAGTAGGGTATGTCCTATCATTCGATTATCGGTAATTTCATGATATCACTATTGAGAATGACGAGTTTTTGTTGCTTGGTCGTTGGGGGACTTATGTCCCTGCTGTCAGGGGGGGCGAGCCTTGCGGGGAATGTTTCTTCCATGGCGGATTTGCAGAAACATGTGCATGAGGTGGCCTCCAGGGTTACGGCTGCTACGGTGGCTCTGGTTTCCGACGGGGGAGAGACGGGCAGCGGCGTCATTGTCTCTCCGCAGGGCCTGATTTTGACGGCGGCCCACGTCGTGGGCGGCGATGAAATCATGCGTGTGGTCTTTGCCGACGGGCGCGTGGTAAAGGGACGGGTGCTGGGCGCCAACTTCACGCGGGATGCCGCCATGGTGCAAATCATGGACGGAGGAAACTATCCTCATGTGGAACTGGGGGAATCCGACGGTCTTCATGTGGGGGATTTTGTGGTGGCTCTGGGCCATTCCAAGGGATTTGACCCGGAACGCCGCGCGCCCATCCGCATGGGAAGATTGTGTACGGACGGAAAGCAGCGCTTCCTTATTTCGGAATGTACGCTGATTGGCGGAGATTCCGGCGGTCCCCTCTTTGACCTGTCCGGCAAGTTGGTTGGCATCCATTCCTCCATTGGCCCTATGTTGAAAATCAACAACCATGTCCCAGTTTCCGTTTTCAGGAGAGACTGGGACAAACTGCTCTCCGGCAGGCATTGGGGCCAGCTGGGCCTTCATCCCATGGCGGACCCCGAATCTCCTGTGCTCGGGTTTGCCATGATGGATGTGCTGGGCGTGGACGGCGTGGTGGTGGAAGACGTTGTGGTGAATTCTCCGGCGGATACCGCCGGCATCCAGCCGGGGGACGTCATTACCCACATGGACAGCCGGAGCCTGCGTTCCGTGCGGGATATGCTCCGTGAACTGGGCAGGCACCGTCCGGGGGAAACCGTTCCATTGGTGGTGGTGAGGAAAGGTACGGCTTACAAGGCGGATCTTACATTCGGCAGGCGTGGCGACCTGATGTCCGGCCTGAAATACCAGGAACAAACTCAAGGATGATGATGAAATATTTATGGGCGGCATTTGCGGCGGCTTCCGCGTATGCCCAGGAAATAGCTTCCCCGCTGCCTCCGGAGCAGATGATTGCCCCGGAGGACAAAAGCGTGCTGGACAGCCAGGCCAAGGAGATTTTCCGGGAATGGGACAAGGTGGCTGTTCCGGTGGGGCAGTCCGTAGTGGCTCTGGTTGCCGGCAATGCCCAGGTGGCTTTGGGAACAGTGGTGGGAAAGGGAAAAGTCCTCACCAAGCTGAGCGATCTCCAGAAGGAACGGCGTCCGGTCATGCTGGTGGATTCTTCCGGGCGGGTTTATGACGCCAAGGTGCTCTTTGCCCTTCCGGAGCATGATCTGCTGATGATGGATGTGCCGGGGCTTCCCGCTCCCCCCATTGACCTGGATTCCTATGTGCAGGCGAAGGAAGGGGACGTGATTGCAGCCGTATCGCCCACGGGGCATGTGAGCGACTTCGGAGTCGTTTCCGTGGCTCAGCGCAGCCTGCGGGCGGATGACCAGCCTTATCTCGGCATTGTTTCCGATCCCCGCTGGGACGGGGAGGGGGTTATGATAGGCGGCGTGGAAGCCGGAAGCGGCGCGCACCGCAGCGGATTGACGGCCGGCGATGTGCTGATGAAGCTGAATGGAAAGCCGGTGGACGGAATGTACTCCATCCGTGCCGCCATGGTCGGGGTGCGTCCCGGTGAGACGGTTCCCGTGGAAGTAAGGCGGCGGAACCAGGTGATAGAAGGAAAACTCCTCACGGGGCCCAGGCTCAGGGTGATGAAATTCCCGCAAAAGCGTCTCGACATGATGAACTCCATGGGCAACCGGATGAGCTTGAAAAGGGATGAATTCCCTTTGGTTATCCAGTCGGACATGACCTTGTTCCCGGAACGGGCCGGATGCCCGGTCATTGACGTCAACGGAAAATTTGTTGGGCTGGCTCTGAGCCGGGCCGGACGCACGGAGACCTATATCCTGCCTTCCTGGATATGCAGGGAACTGGTGGAAGGAGTGCTCCCGCAGGTGCAGCAATACCGGGCGGGACGCGGGGAAAACATTCCGGAGGCCCAGCCTGTGGATGATTCCTATGACGCCCGGCGTCTGGAGGAAAACCGGCGAAAGGTGGAGGATAAGATGAGCCGTCAGGGCCTGGTGCCCAAAGTTTATTAAGCCTGCCCGGATGCCGGAAGGCGGCAGGTGAACTTTTTCGGCAAACCGCATGGCTTCGAGACCTCTTTCTCAGCCTGCCGCATTGGAGCCGCGGGAAACAGGGCGGACATTGTTCCCGTGCTGGAAAAATGTCCGGAGTGGTTTATTCCCTCAATCCATGGCGTCAGGAGAAGAAAAATAAAAAAACGGGCAGCAATGCCCGTTTTTCTGAATCATCCGGATATACTCCAGAGCAACTTCCGGCTTCCCGGATATCGGAAGAAAATTTACTTGTCAGAGGAAGCCGCCCCCGGCCTTTCCTTGAAAATCATCAGTTCCGTCAAAACGACGGTGCGGCCGGTGGAATCCGGGGAAATAATCATGACCACTTTTCGTCCCGGGTAGGTCGTCAGCATCATGCCTCTGTCCTTCACCTTGACGACTTTGCCGTTCTTTAAACGGGTCATGTACGTCAAATTGGCGGGGGTGGTGCGGGAAATGTTGCTGTCTGTGGAGTTCTTGCCGAAAATGTAAGTGGATTTGCTGGGCAGTTCGATAGCGCTCTTTTCTCCCGAGGGAGGTTTGGGAAGTTCCAAAGTGAACGTGCGTCCGGTCAGGTTCTGGATGTAAACGCAGTTCAGCGGCAGTTCCGACTCATTAATAAAATCCAGCGTCAATTCCCCTTTGCTGTTTTTGCCGACCAGAGCCAGGGTTTTGGAGCCAAGATCGGGCGGCAGGGGCTTGCTGACGAGTTTATTGGTCGGCATGCCTTTCTGGTCCAGGCCCCCGAACAGGGTAATGATCTTGCTCTTGGGGTAGACGCTGCGGCGCCCCGGAAGGGCGGCGCGGATTTCCACTTTTTCCAGCCTTTTGGAATCAATAGGCATGTAAATGGGAGAAGGAAGAGACATGGGCTCCTTCAGAACGAACCGGATGCCGTTGACGGCGGCGGGGGGCAGGGATTTGTCCACAGTATCGGACGCCGGGGCATTGGCCGCCGGCTGGGCCGGTTCCGGCCTGGAGGATGCGCGGCTTTGTCCTTGGGCGAAGGAGATGCTTCCGAAAAGGCAGGTAAAGGCCAGGAGGGGTAAAATACGCATATATTTTGGGAAGTGGAATGAGGAAAAGAGTGTTTTGGTTTCCCCGGCAGTGACCCTTGGAGGATAACCGCGCGGGAAAAAGGCGGAGGGAAAATCCATTGAACCGTGCAGCAGCGTGTGCTGATGGTTCCAATAGTTTTGATATCCTTTGTGAAGTACATGAATGAAGATGTCCGTGCAAGCTCAAAGTAGGGATGCCTGGGATAAAATTCCTAAAGACAATGGGATTTCTTTTTTAAGGAAAGGATATAGGCAAGGAGCATCATCAAATGTCAGTCTTATCCATGCGTGGTGGAGCAAATGCCTGGCCGGCGGCCGCGCGGATAAGAAGGTTTGTGGTTAGTCGCGCGGAGAGGCGGCGCAGATCATTCATGCAGGTTAGGGGCTGGATTTCAGGAAAACGGCCGTATGGGAACAAGAGCATATGAAACTGCTTGTTGAAATTGCCCCGGCCGAATTTGATGTGTTGCATTACGGAGCTCTTGTTGAACTTAAAAGGAAATAAACGTCGGCTCCGTATTCAATAAGTCGATCCGGTTTTTTCCGGGCTTATCGAAACTCCCGGAGATGTCCAAGGCAGGGGGAAAAGGAAGAAAGCCCCACTATCCCCGGAACAGGGGAAAATCGTCTTTCGTCCTTTCTGCCCTGATATCTTCCCCCTCTCTCCGGACGCAAAAGCGCCGCTTTCCCGGGAAAGGAAAAGCGGCGTGAAACGGAATGGAAACGCGCTCCCTTTGCTACACTTCTTCCGGGG
>OBZK01000652.1_pt1 | contig 20761 bp, 32 predicted proteins | sample 1495511 | NCBI WGS metagenome assembly OBZK01 (sample SAMEA2580233, study PRJEB22360) | human gut metagenome | biome: human gut; feature: human-associated habitat; material: faeces | place: Denmark | collected 2008/2010
TAACGTTAATTTTAAAACAAAATAACGCTATTGACAAACTATATCGCTTTAAATTATAATTATTGAAAATAATGGTATTTAAAAACCATACTCATGTCATAGTCTAAAAGTAAGTCAAAAAAGGATGTAAATCTAGGCAAGTACTATTCTAAAATATGTTTTATTAAGAAATAAACGTTGAAAAATATTAATTATTATATAAAAATGCTGTTTATACTTTAACAATGAGGTAGTAATCTAATTAGAATAAAAAAATCTAATTGGTTATATACATAGTAAAAAGGTAAGAGAGGTGATTTGGATGGCTTTTGAAATAATAAAAAGCATTGTTGAGGCAGAGCAGACAGCAGACAGTATCAAAGTAAAAGCTGTTACTGATGCAGAGTCTATCAGAGCTGATGCTGTAAACAAATGTGAAAGCATATTTGCTGATGTAAAAAAACAAGCAAAGCTTATGGAAGAAACTCTTATTGAGAAGGCAGTCACCGACAGTAGAGCAGAGGTTGATAAAATCTTAGCTAATGCTAAAAGTGAATGTCTGAAAATTGAAAAAACTGCTGAAGAAAGAAAAAGTAAGGCTATTGAAGCGGTTATTGGAAAGGTAGTGAGATAATATGGCAATAGTTAATATGAACAAAATATCTATTGTTGGCTTAGAAGCTCAAAAAAGCCAGATTTTAAAGCTACTTATGAACCGTGGGTTTGTTCAGATTGATGATAGTGCCTTTCTTACTGAGGAGGAGGAATTAAAAAATTATCTTGTAAAAGATAGTGAAGAATCTGAAGTTATAATGCTAGAGCAGAAAATGTCTCATGTAAACCAAGCAATTAATATTGTTTCTTCACTAGTGAAACAAAAAAAATCCCTACTTGCACCAAAAAGAGAGTTTAACAAAATTGATAGTGAAAAAGAAGGGCAAGTTTATGCTGAAGCTCTGGAGTTAAACAATTTGCACAAGGAGATAGGTACAATAAGGTCTAACATAAACTTACTTAACAACAATAAAAGTATGTTAGAACCATGGGTGAACTTTGATATTCCTATTGAAAATATGGAAACTAAGTATACAAAAACTATACTTGGAACTGTGCCCATAAGCGCAAACATTGATGCTTTAAGAGTAAAATTAGAAGATGAAATACCAGAAAGTGTTATTGGGATTGTCAATTCTGACAAGTTAATGAACTATGTTTATTTAATTACTTTAAAAGAAACTTTTGATGATGTTTTAGAAGTTTTAAAAGAATTTAATTTTTCAGTGGTTTCATTACCAAATGAAGAAGGTACACCGTTACAAGCTATCAAGAAATACAATGAAATGATAATTAGACAGGAAAACGTTTCTAAGGACAAAACAGAGGAAATTAAAAGACATGCAGATAGTATACACATGCTTGAAAACCTATATGATTTTTACACTATAGAAAGAGACCAAAAAAAGATTATAGAGAGACTTGTCAAAACAAAAACAACATTCTGTCTTAATGGTTGGTTACCAAGCAAAAGGGCAGATGAATTAATTAAAGAAATTACAGAAAAGTTTGATTGTTGTGTTCAGACTGAAGAAGGAAGTAAAGAAGAAGGCTTCCCAATTCTGCTTGAAAACAATAAATTAGTAACACCTTTTGAAAGTGTAACTAACATGTACAGCTATCCAAGTACAAAAGATATTGACCCAAATACAATTTTAACTTTCTTCTTTGTTGTATTCTTTGGAATGATGCTAAGTGACGCCGCATATGGGTTAATAATTGCAGTAGTTTGTGGATTTGTTGTATATAAATTAAAGATACAAAAAGGTGAAGGAAATTTAATTAAACTTATTGGTATCTGTGGAGTTTCAACTACTGTATGGGGTCTTATATTCGGGGGTATTTTGGGGGATTTAATTCCTATAAAAGCATTAATTAATCCTTTAGAGGATGTTATGACACTTATGGGAATGTCGTTACTGTTCGGTATTATCCATATATATGTAGGTTTGGGAATAAAAGCATATACATTAATAAGAAGTGGAAAGGTAATAGATGCAATCTTTGACATAGGTTTTTGGTATTTGTGTATAACAGGTGTATGTCTACTTATAATACCTTTTGTTGCAGGGGACATAGGTGTATTTTCAGAAGTAGGAAAATATTTAGCAATTATAGGTGCTATAGGTCTTGTACTTACTCAAGGAAGAAGCTTTAAAGGTATTCCTGTTAAGCTTTTTAAAGGATTTTCAAGTCTCTATGGTATAACAAGTTATTTTGCTGATATATTATCTTATACAAGAATTATGGCGCTTTGTTTAACAACAGGAGTTATAGCACAAGTTATCAACCTTTTAGGAGCTATAGCTGGTCCGATACTTGCAGTTGTAATTGGTGTTGTAGGACACACAATAAACCTTCTTATAAATGCACTAGGTGCATATGTTCATACAAGTAGGTTACAGTATGTAGAATTTTTCAATAAGTTTTATGAAGGCGGAGGAGTTCCTTTTGTTCCGTTTAAGTATAAAACAAAATATACAAGCATTAATAAAAAGGAGATGTAAATATGGAATTTTTAAACGCGTTAGGAAATGGTCAATTTTTGGCAATATCAGGAGCTGCTATAGCAGCATTATTTGCAGGTATGGGTTCTGCTAAAGGTACTTCAATAGCAGGTCAAGCCGCAGCAGGTGTTGTAACAGAAGACCCTAGTAAATTCGGTCAACTTCTAGTTTTACAACTTCTTCCTGGTACACAAGGTCTGTATGGATTTATCATAGCTTTCCTTATTTTATCAAAAGCAGGGATTATTGGTGGAGATGCAATACCAACATCAGCTCAAGGTTTACAACTTCTTATGGCAGGACTTCCAATTGGTTTAGTTGGTTTAGTATCAGGTATAGCACAAGGTAAAGCAGCAGCAGCAGGAGTTGGAATAGTTGCAAAAAGACCTGAAGAACTTGGTAAAGCTATAACATTTGCAGCAATAGTTGAAACATATGCTCTTTTAGGACTACTTGTTTCTTTCTTAGCTTACAATGGAATTGCAATTGGTTAATTATAAATTATAATTCATAAGTAAAAAAAATGAAAAGGAGGAAGCACTCCTATGGGTAATGAACAAAAAATGATTGACAGAATTATAGCTGATGCCAAACAAGAAGCACAAGAAATATTGGATAAAGCTAAAAGTGAAGCAGATTTAAAAGTAAATTCAGCTAATGAAAAAGCTGAAAAGGAAATGGCTTCCTATACAAAGCTTGCAGAGGCAGAAGCAGAAAAAGCGGCTTCTAAGGAAATATCAGGAGCTTATATGGAGGCTAAAAAGCAAATATTATCAAAAAAACAAGAGATTTTAGAAGAGGTAATTTTAGAAGCTAAAAACAAACTTTTAAATCTTAAAGATAATGAATATGAAGAGATTATACTAAACATGATTGAAAAATCAAATTGTACAGATGATTCAGAGATAGTATTATCTAAAAAAGATAAAAAAACATTAAAAGATGTGCTATCAAAAAAAGGCATTAAAGTGTCTGATGAAACTAGAGATATTACTGGAGGTTTCATAGTTAAAAAAGGTGACATTGAGTACAATTATTCATTTGAAGCCATAATTGCAGTAGAGCATGAATATATTGAACAAATTGCAGCAGAAATTTTGTTTAATTAAGGAGGGGTTAAAAAATGGCAGAAGAAAAAACTTATCCCTATGCCGTTGCACGAATAAGAGTGCTTGAAAAACAGCTTCTTAACAGACAAATGTTTATTCAAATGGCAGAAGCCAAAAGCCCTGAAGACTCTTTAAGAATTATAGCTGAGGCAGGTTATGCTGATACATCAAATAATAATATACATAATTTTGAGAATATTTTGACTCAAGAATTATCAAAGACATATGAAATTCTTAAAAGTCTAGCTCCTGAAGAAAAATTTGTTGATGTATTTCTTTATAAAAATGACTATCACAATTTAAAAGTGCTGATTAAAGAAGAAATTTCTGGTGTAGATGGTGAGAAATATTTAATTGATGGAGGTACAATTCCTCTTATTAAGCTTAGAGAATCTTTAGCAAATCGTAGTTTTAGTGATTTACCTAAGATAATGTCATCAGCTATATTAGAGGCATTTGATGTTTATAATAAGACACAAAATGGCCAGATGGTTGATATTGTTCTAGATAAAGCAACCTTTACCAGTATGAAAGAAACTGCTAAAGAAAGCCAAAACAAATTTGTAATAGATTATGTTATGAAAGTTTGTGATTTAACAAATCTAAAGAGTTTTATAAGAGTCAAAAATATGAAGAAAGATTTTGATATGTTTATGAATGTGTTTGTTTCAGGTGGCTCACTTGATAAGGAAAAATTCTTAGAAGCTTTTTCCTCAGATACTCCAGCATCATGTTTTAAATCTACTTCTTACTCTGATGTCTGTAAAAATGGCATGGATAGTGGTTTTACTGTCTTTGAAAAACTTTGTGATGACTATCTTATGGAATATGTTAGAGGAGCAAAATTTAAGCCTCTTACATTAGAACCACTAATTGCATATTTATATGCTAAAGAATCAGAGATAAAAACAATTAGAATTATTTTGACTAGTAAGCTTAATAATATAGACGCAGATACTATAAAAGAAAGGCTAAGGGATGCTTATGTATAAGGTAGGAGTAGTTGGAGATAAAGATAGCATCATGGGATTTTTAGCTCTTGGAATAGATATCTTCCCAGCCTATGATAGTGACGAAATTAAAAAAAGTATACATAAGTTGGTTGAAGATGAATATGCGATAATTTATATTACAGAACAGGCATCATTGCTTGCAAAAGAATCAATAGCAAAATACAAAGATTACCAACTTCCTGCCATTATAGTTATTCCAGGTATTGGAGGAAGTATGGGATTAGGTATGAATGAAGTAAGAGAATCTAGTAAACGTGCTATAGGTGCAGATATATTATTTAAAGAATAGATGAAAGTTGAATAAAAGACAATCTCAAATTTTATTGGTGCTAAATATATGTGCTAATAAAATATAGGAGGGAATATTTAAATTTTGATAAAGTATATGATTGCAGGTGAGAGAATATGAAAACAGGCACAATTGTAAAGGTGTCAGGACCGCTTGTTGTAGCGGAGGGCATGAGAGATGCGAATATGTTTGACGTCGTAAGAGTTTCAGATAAACATCTTATAGGCGAGATTATAGAAATGCATGGAGATAAAGCTTCTATACAGGTTTATGAGGAAACTTCCGGTCTAGGACCAGGGGAAGAAGTAGTTTCTCTTGGAATGCCTATGAGTGTTGAACTTGGACCAGGTCTTATTTCAACTATTTATGATGGTATTCAACGTCCACTTGAAAAAATGTATGATATTTCAGGTACTAATATAACTAAAGGTGTTGAAGTATCTTCACTTGATAGAACAACTAAGTGGGAATTTAAACCTAAAAAATCTGTTGGTGATAAGGTTGTAGCAGGAGATATAATTGGTGGCGTTCAAGAAACAGCAGTAGTAGAATGTAAAATTATGGTTCCTTATGGAGTTAAGGGTACTATAAAAGAAATATATTCTGGTGAATTTACTGTTGAAGATACAGTTTGTGTTATTACAGATGAAAAAGGTAATGATATACCTGTAACTATGATGCAAAAATGGCCAGTTAGAAAAGAAAGACCATATAGAGAAAAGAAAACACCAGATTCACTTCTTGTTACAGGTCAAAGAGTTATAGATACATTTTTCCCAATCACAAAAGGTGGGGTAGCAGCTATACCGGGACCTTTTGGAAGTGGAAAAACTGTTACACAGCATCAGCTTGCTAAATGGGCAGATGCAGATATAGTTGTATATATAGGCTGTGGCGAGCGTGGAAATGAAATGACAGATGTTCTTCTTGAATTTCCTGAATTAAAAGACCCAAGAACAGGCGAGTCACTTATGCAAAGAACTGTGCTTATAGCAAATACATCAGATATGCCGGTTGCTGCACGTGAAGCTTCTATATACACTGGTATTACAATAGCTGAATATTTTAGAGATATGGGATATAGTGTTGCACTTATGGCAGACTCTACATCAAGATGGGCTGAGGCTCTTAGAGAGATGAGTGGTCGTTTAGAGGAGATGCCTGGTGAAGAAGGTTATCCTGCATACTTAGGTTCACGTCTTGCTCAATTCTATGAGAGAGCAGGAAAGGTAAATTGTCTAGGTATGGATGAAAGAGAAGGAACACTTACAGCAATTGGTGCAGTTTCTCCTCCTGGTGGTGATACATCAGAACCTGTCAGCCAAGCAACTCTTCGTATAGTAAAAGTATTCTGGGGTCTTGATGCATCTTTAGCATATAAACGTCATTTCCCAGCAATTAACTGGTTGACTAGTTATTCACTCTATCAGGAAAAAGTTGATGTATGGGCAGATAAAAATGTAAATGATAATTTCTCAGCTCAAAGAGCTCAAGCTATGAAACTTTTACAAGTTGAATCTGAACTTCAAGAAATAGTTCAATTGGTTGGTGTTGATTCACTTTCAGATGGAGATAGATTGATACTAGAGGTTACTCGTTCTATAAGAGAAGACTTCCTTCATCAAAACTCTTTCCATGAAGTTGATACTTATACATCACTTCATAAACAATATAGAATGATGGGACTTATATTAAAATTCTATAAGTCAGCACAAGATGCTATCAAGCAAAATGTTACTATAAACGATATTATCAAGCTTTCAGTTCTTGAAAAGATTGGTCGTGCTAAGTATGTAGAAGAAGGCGATATAGATGCAGCTTACGATTCAATTGAAGATGAAATAGACAACGAGCTTGCAGACCTTATTAAAAAGAGGGGGGCTGAAGAACTATGATAAAGGAATATAAGTCAATACAAGAGGTAGCCGGTCCTCTTATGTTAATAAACGGCGTAGAAGGTGTAAAATTTGATGAACTTGGAGAAATTGAACTTTCAAATGGAGAAATTCGCCGTTGCAAAGTTCTAGAGGTAAATGGAGATACTGCACTTGTTCAGCTTTTCGAAAGCTCAACAGGTATAAACCTTGCTGAAAGTAAAGTTCGTTTTTTAGGAAAGAGTCTTGACTTTGGAGTTTCACCAGATATATTAGGTCGTGTTTTTAGTGGAATGGGTAGACCTATTGATGGAGGTCCAGAAATTATACCAGATAAAAGACTTGATATAAATGGAGCTCCAATAAATCCAGCAGCACGTGATTATCCGGCCGAGTTTATACAAACTGGAGTCTCTGCTATAGATGGACTTAATACATTGGTTAGAGGGCAAAAACTTCCTATATTCTCAGGGTCTGGTTTGCCACATGCCAATCTTGCAGTTCAGATTGCAAGACAGGCAAAAGTACGTGGAACTGATTCTAAGTTCGCCGTTGTATTTGCTGCAGTTGGTATAACTTTTGAAGATGCTGAATTTTTTATAAGCGATTTTAAAGCAACTGGTGCAATCGACCGTTCTGTAGTGTTTGTAAACCTTGCAAATGACCCAGCTGTAGAGCGTGTATCTACACCTAGAATGGCACTTACAGCAGCAGAATACCTTGCTTTCGAGCAAGATATGCATGTACTTGTTATAATAACGGATATTACAAACTATGCAGAGGCATTGCGTGAAGTTTCAGCAGCTAAAAAAGAAGTTCCAGGACGTCGTGGATATCCAGGATATCTTTATACTGACCTTGCTACTATGTATGAAAGAGCAGGAAAAATGAAAGGGCATGAAGGGTCTATAACTATGATTCCAATACTTACAATGCCTGAGGATGATAAGACACATCCAATTCCTGACCTTACAGGATACATTACAGAAGGGCAAATTATACTTAGCCGTGAACTTTATAAAAAAGATATACAGCCTCCTATAGATGTTTTACCATCACTTTCTCGTCTAAAAGATAAAGGTATTGGTAAAGGTAAGACTCGTGAAGACCATGCAGATACAATGAACCAGCTTTTTGCAGCTTATTCAAGAGGTAAGGATGCAAAAGAACTTATGGCTATACTTGGTGAATCTGCACTTTCTGAGATTGATTTAATGTATGCTAAGTTTGCAGATGAATTTGAGAAAGAATATGTTTCACAAGGATTTAGAACTGATAGAACTATTGAGCAGACATTAGAAATCGGATGGAAGCTTCTTAGTATGTTACCAAAAAGTGAACTTAAACGTATCCGTGATGAATATTTTGAAAAATATATGCCTAAGGAGTGATATCTGTGGCTAGATTAAATATAAATCCAACACGTATGGAAATGACTAGACTTAAGAAACTCCTTAAAACTGCTACAAGAGGTCATAAGCTTCTTAAAGATAAACTTGATGAACTTATGAAACAATTTCTTGAGATTGTAAGAGAAAATAAGCGATTGCGTGAAGAAGCAGAAAATGCTCTTGATACTGCTTATAAAAACTTTATAATCGCAAGAGCAGTTATGAGTCAGGAGTATCTGGGTTCAGCACTTATGATGCCAAAGCAATCAGTTTCAGTAGATGTTTCTACGAGAAATATAATGAGTGTTGATGTTCCTGTGTTTGACTTTAAAACTGAAAACAATCAAAGCGATATTTATCCTTATGGTCTTGCTTTTACATCAGGTGAATTAGATTCTGCTATGGAAGCTTTCTCAGATGCTATGCAACCACTTTTAAGACTTGCAGAAAGTGAAAAAAGTGCACAGCTTCTTGCACAAGAGATAGAAAAGACACGTAGACGTGTTAATGCTCTTGAAAATGTAATGATACCAAATTACATTGAGACTATTAAGTATATAGCTATGAAGCTTGAAGAAAATGAGAGAGCAAGTACTACTAGACTTATGAAGGTTAAGGATATGGTGCTTAAAAAAGCACTTGAAGAAAAGAAAAAAAATGATTTGGTTGTATAATTAAATACTTATAAAAATAAGTCTAACATTCTACTTTATAGAGGTTAGACTTATTTTTTATGTTTAAATTAAAATGTAGATACTATAAAAATTAATATATTGTTTAAAAACAGACTGTATTTAACTAAAAATAATATATTTAACAAAAATTTCTAAAAATTAACGAACTGTTAATTTACACTTAACTTTATATTAACAAATTAGGTGTATTATATAAACATAAGCAAAAACAATAAAAAACAAATAAAAAAAGGAAAAAACACAAAGGGGGGAAGATATGAAAGAATTTATATTTACTTGTCTGTGCATTGTAGTGATTACATTTATGACAAGTTGCATATCAACAACACCACAAACTACTCAAGGAAAAGGAAATAATAAACTTACAATATATGCAGCACTAGAGGAAGAGCAGATAGCTTATTATATGGAAGGTTTTAGAGAAGAGTATCCCAATATAGATGTAGAGATAGTTATGGATTCTCATGGTGTAATAGCTTCAAAACTATTAGCAGAAAAAGATAACCCACAAGCAGATATTATATGGGGATTATCAGCAATGAACATGATAGAGCTAAAAAAAGATGGTGCACTTGAAGCATATAAGCCTAAAAATTATGATAAAGTTGATAAAAAATTTAAAGATACTGAAGATGATGTATCTTGGGTAGGAATGAGTGTCCCAGAGACAGCAATAGTAGTTAATTATAAGGAACTTAAGAAACTAGGTATAGATATTCCAAAAAGTTATGAAGATTTAATAAAACCAGAATATAAAGGACTTATAACAATGCCAAATCCAGCATCATCTGGAACGGGGTATCTTACAGTATCAGGGCTTATTCAAATGATGGGTGAAAAAGATGCTTACAATTACATGGATAAATTACATAAAAATATAGCCACATATACACACTCGGGTTCAAAACCTGCGAAGTTAGCTGGCTCTGGAGAGTATCCAATAGGTATTACACTTGGATATAGAGCTACACAACAATTATCTAGTGGAGAACCTATAGAGGTTGTATTTCCAAAGGAAGGTTCAGGTTGGGACTTAGAAGCAAATGCCTTAGTTAAAAAAGATAATATAAAAAAAGAAGCAAAGCTATTTTTAGATTGGGCAATAAGTGATTCAGCTATGGATAGATATACACATGAAGTAGCAGTTACTTCCATAAAGACAGATAATCCAGTTCCAAAAGGTTATTCTAAACAACCATTTGAACAGCTTATAAAAGAAGTTGATTTAAACTCTGCTGCCAAAAACAGAAGTACAGTACTTAAAACTTGGGAATCAAAATACGGTTCAAAATCTGAAAGTAAGTAAGGTTTAAATTAATAATTTAGATGAAAGAATTTTAGAAGAAAAAGTAGGATATAAAATTTAAAATAAAAAAATAACTATATAAGGAGAGATAAGATATGAGTTACTTAAAAATAAATAATGTGTTTAAAAGTTATGACCAAAAAAGGGTTTTAAATAATATTAGTTTGGATATTGAAGAAGGGGAATTTCTATGTTTACTCGGACCTAGTGGATACTATATGTTAGTCCAAATAATTATATAAAATTAATAGTGATGTTTTTGTTATTATCTATTTCTATATAATCTATTATAGATAACCAAAAACGTCTGCGTTCAACCCTGCTTAAATCACTATACATCTCATTAATATCAATATCTAAGAATTTTTTTATATGTGATGTATCAATAATTTGACTCTCCTGTTCTTCAGTTATATTATCCAGTTGAGATTGTAATTTTTCATAATCTTTTCTATAAGTCTCTTTATCAATCAAATCCTCTAAATATAAATCTTTGATTTTATCTAATTTTTTCATGATTTTCTTCTTTTCATCTTTTTTGTTAGATTTCTTATTTCGTCTGATTTTTTCATTTTGTGCTTCTAATTTCACCATATGTTTATGTAATTGTGGTTTTAAGTTAGTCAAAAGGTAGTTTTCTATATGTTTTTCATTATGAGTTACATTGTGTACACAGTTTTTATTTAGATAGAATGTAGAACATCTATAAGATAAATAAAGTTTTTCTCCAACATTACTAGAATTACCCTTTAATGTATAACCACACTCCTTACATTTTAAAAGACCAGAAAAAATATGATAATGTATGTTTTTATTAGGAGTAGTTTTTTTATTTTTTTCTAATATTCTTTGGATTTGTTTAAATTGTTTTTTTGATATAATAGGTTCACAATAATCTTCAACATAAAATCCTCGTTTATTATAGATTCCTATATAAAGTTCATTTCTTAGTATATTCTTTATTTTATTATAACTGTATAATTCGCCATGAAGATTATTAATTGTTTCTATTAAAGTCCTAACAGAACCTGATTTCTCGTATTCGTCAAATATAGCTTTAACTATATATTTTTTTTCTTTATCAATAACTAGATGCTTATTTTCTATTTTGTAACCTATGGGAATTGTACCACTTATAACTTCTTTACGTCTCAATTTATCCTGAAAAACAAATTTTATTCTTTCAGATGTTTGAGCTGCTTCATTTTCTGCTACAGATAGCATAATGTTTATATGTAATCTACCAGCAGCAGTGCTAGAATCGTAGTTTTCTAAAATGGTTTTCCAATCACACTTATGTTTTTCCAAGGTTTCCATTATTTTATAATAGTTTTTAACGCCACGACTTAGTCTATCAATTTTAGTCATTAAAACTAGGTCTACTTTATCTTTTTCCACATCTCTTAATAATCGTTGTAAGTTAGGTCTTTTTAAATTAGTTGCAGAGCAACCTTCATCAATGTATTTACCAACTATGTTAAAATCATTCTCTTTAGAGTACTGTTCTAAAGCCTCTATTTGTGTCCTTATGCTATCTCCATTTAAAGCTTGTTCTTCTGTACTAACACGTATATAAAGTGCTACTCTTAACATTTTACATTCCCCCTTATTGTATATTTAAGAGGAGCTGAACGGCTCTTAAATATACTATGAATTGTTACAAAAAATTTGCATTCATAATACTAAATCTTGGCTCAAAAAATATCACATAATTATCTAGTGTAGCTGAAAAACCATATTTACTTTTATAACATTCTAAAGCTTCATTTAGAAACTTTTCAGTTACATCAAGGTATTCTGCCATTTCGGTTATAGTCTTACAGCCAGCATTAAAACTATCTATTATACCTTTAAGACCAATTAACTTGTTGTAAGCCATCAATCTAGCTTTATATTCTTGTTTGCTATTTTCAACTTTATTTAGGTCTAATATATTTCCATATGAAGTATAATGATGTCCTAGTTCTTCTGCTAACACACAAGCTTTTTCACTTATATTATTAAGTGTATTTTTATTTAAAGCTATTCTATTATTTTTATATAATCCATGAGAATTTGAAATTAAAGGAACTTCTCTAACAATAATATTATTATCATCTGCTTCAGAGAGTAACTTTTCATAACTATTCATAAGTTCACCTACCTATTTTACCAATTATCCATATCATCTAAATCTTGATATATTTTTTCAATTTCTCCTTCTTCATGTAAATGTTCATTGTGTGCCGCTATTGTGTCTATGTGATTTTTATTTACATATTTACCTATTTGAGTAAGTTCATCTACTCTTTTTATTGCTTCATTTTGTCCAATATCGTTTAAGGCATTAAAGCTTGATAAAAGCTTATTTTCTTTAATTTTAATTTGTTTGCAGTCTTCGTTCCACCCCATTATAAAAGCAGGAGATTCATCTAATGCATGTGCTAAAATTTCTAGCTTATCAAGAGGAATATTTTTTATAGCTCCCGTTTCATATCTCTGTAAAGTGGACTTACTTAGTCCAGTCTTGTTAGCTAAATCTTGATAAGACATATTAAGTTCTAATCGTTTATTTTTTATTCTATTTGTAATCTCCAACATTTTTAAATCATTTTCAGTATTCAAATTTATCACCTCTATAAAATATATTATAAAGTATTTTTTCATAAATGCAACACATATATTGGAAAATATAAAAAAATGTTGCATTTTTGACTTGACAATATAAAATGGATGTATTAATATTGAATTATCCCAAATAAGCAACGAGGTGATGGAATGAATATAAGTAAATTAAAAGGAAAAATGGTCGAAAAGAAATACACTCAAAAGAAATTAGCAGAAGAGTTGGGTATGACTGTTCAAGCTTTAAATGCAAAATTAAATAATCGTTCACAATTCAAGATTGAAGAAGCAGTTAAGATATCAAATATTTTGCAAATCGAAGAGCCTGGTGAGATTTTTTTTGACAATTATATCCCAAAAATGCAACGAAATTAAATAAGAAAACCTAACAGATAAAAATTAAAACTAGGGAGGTAGAAATTATGAGTAATAATTTACAAGTAATAGAAAGAAACAACAAAAGAGTTCTAACTACACAGCAACTAGCAGATGTATATGAAACTGACTCAAAGAATATAAGTAACAATTTCAACAATAACAAAGATAGGTTTATTGAAGGTAAACATTATTTTTTATTACAAGGTGATGATTTAAAGAATTTTAAAGGTATTCATACAGAATATGAAAACCTAAAATTTGCTTCAAAAATGTATCTTTGGACTGAAAGAGGAGCAAATAGGCACTGCAAAATATTAGATACTGATAAAGCTTGGGAGCAATTTGACAACTTAGAGGAAACATATTTCAAGGTTAAACAACAGAAACCAACCTGTATAGAAGATGTATTAATAGAAAGTTTAAAAGAAATGAAAGATTTAAGACTTCAAGTTAATCAAGCTAATAATATTGCATTAGAAGCAAAGACAGAGGTTAAAACAATAAAAGAGGTTGTTTCATTGAATGCTACAGACTGGAGAAAAGATACACAACAACTAATTGCAAAGATAGCAAAGAAACAAGGTGGCTTTGAACATATAAATATGCTTAGAAGAGAGAGTTATGAGTTGCTAAACAATAGGTTTGGAGTTGACTTAAACAGAAGATTAATCAATAAAAGAAGAAAGATGGCAGAAGAAGGTGTATCTGAATCTAAAAGAGAGAAAGTTAACAATTTAGATGTAATACAAGATGATAAGAAACTCATAGAGGGGTATGTGGCTATTGTAAAAGATATGGCTTTAAAATACGGAATATCAAGTGATTTAAGTAAGAATTAGGTTAAATAAAATTAGCACTTTGAAAACTAAATACGGAATATTTTGAAAATAGAGGGGTGATTTAAATGGGTAAAAAAAGTGAATACACAGTAACAACAGTTGGTGAACCAAATTTAGATGCATTAGGCGAAACTTTAGCTAAAATTCTTACAGAGAAATTTGGGGTACTAATAACTCATACATACATTGAGAACTATTATGTTGATAAAGAGAGAGGGGGTGATGTAGATGGAGCTATTGAAAGTGAACTTTAATCTAGAGAAATTAAAAATAGGAAATGTAGTGAGTGTAAGTTCTAAGAGGTTTGGGTTCAATATTAATTGTATTGTAGTAGTAGCAACTGAGGAGGAACTAAATTTAGCTTATTATAGCAAAGATAAGGGATGTATTGAGTATCAAGCATTGATACCAGAGGATATTAGATATGGTGATTATATTCTTGAAAGATTAGGTTAGGAGGAAATAAAATGGCAGCTTTAATAATAGTAGGTTTATTTGCAATATGTTTAGTAGGATTAGTTCAAAATAGAGATTAATTAAAAAGGGGGTTTAATTATGGAAAGTTTAAAAATAGTAAAACAATATGTTGAAGGACAGTTAAATTTATCTAGTTTAGAAATAGACAAAAATAAGGAGACTTATGAGATTCTCAAAAATAAATCTAGCAGAGATATGTTAGATGACATTAATTTAAATGATGCATTAAGAGAAGTAACAGTAAACGAAAGATTAAAAATATTTGCTGAGTCATTACTAGAGTTGTTAGATACACAAATCAAAATAAAAGAGAGTGAAGAAAGTGAGGACTATAAAAGACTTTGTATGTACTTAGACGAATTTGGAAGAGATATACCTATAGATGTTCAGATATAAGAAAAGAGCCATTGCGACTGGCTCAATTCAAAAACAAAAAATAAAGTTATTAACATGTATTATAGCATAAGGGGGAAGAAATGAAAAGTAGAAATGAGATAATTAAGGATTTAGAAGATAGATTATTTTTATTAAGATTTACAACAGTAGATGAAGTAGATTGGGATATAAAATTTGGACAAATATCAGCATTAGAATTTTGTATAGATAAACATAGAAAAGGATGTACGTTAGAACAATTCAAAGAACATTTAGACAAATACAAATTACAAGGGAACTGTGGTGATTATATAGATGGCTTTGTATCAGTTTTAAGAAGAAATATAAAAGAGATGGAGGGGTTAGAAAATGAATAACAAAGCTTTAGAATTAGCAACATGTACTTTAGAATCGGGTCAAATACTTGATTACATGACAGTAAAGAATTACTTAGTAAGTGGAAATGGAAATGTAACAGACCAAGAAGTACTAATGTTTATAGAATTATGTAAGGCTCAAAAATTAAATCCATTTATAAAAGAAGCATATTTAATAAAGTTTGGTAATTCACCAGCAAATATAGTAGTTGGTAAAGATGTATTTGTAAAAAGAGCAAATAAAAATCCTAACTTTGAAGGTATGAAAGCAGGAATAGTAACTGTAAATAAAAACGGAGAAGTATTTGAAAGAGAGGGCAGTTTAAAGCTACCACAAGAGGAACTAATTGGTGGATGGTGTGAAGTATCAGTTAGAGGAATGAAGTTTCCTATAAAGTCTGTAGTGTCTTTAGAAGAGTATTCAAAGAGCCAAGCCCTTTGGAAACAAATGCCTTGTGTCATGATAAGAAAATGTGCTATTGTTACAGCTTTAAGAGAAGCATTCCCAGAAGATTTACAAGGATTATATGATAGTGCAGAAATAAAGACTGTACCCGATAAATTACCTCAGAAACCTATTGAAATAGGAAAGGCAAGTCCATCGCAAAAACAAGGAATACTTAAACTAGCATCAATGAAAGGTTTGTATGATTATGAGAATAAAAAAGATACATCAAAGTTAGAGAAATTTTGTGAAAGTAATGGATTTGATTTAAAAGAACTAAAATTTGAGGAAGTAGATGAATTAATTGAATTACTAAGTGAATATGAACCAAAAGATGATTTTATAGATGCTGAGTTTGAAGAGGTGAAAGAGGATGAAGTAGAAATAAAAGAAGAAGCTGAAAATATAGATGGTCAAGTTAGTATGGAAGATAATATGAATTTTGAATAAGTAGGTGATAGAGTGGCAGTTTTCAGACAGATATATACAAGCTTTTGGACTGACCCAAAAGTGCAGGAAGAATTTTCAGTGGAAGATAAAACATTCTTTATGTATTTACTTACTAATTCTCATTCAACTCAAATAGGGATATATCAAATAACTAAAAAGCAAATTGCATTTGAGATAGGATGGACTTTAGAAGTAGCTAATGCAGTTATGGATAGATTTATCAATCATCATAAGAATATCAAATACAATACAGAAACTAGGGAAATCGCTATAAAGAATTGGGGAAAATATAACTTAACTAAAGGTGGTAAACCAATTATAGATTTACTTAATAAAGAGCTCAAAGAAGTTAAAGATATTGAGTTAATAAAATATGTAATTCCATCAATAGAAAAATCAGATATAAGAAAAATATTTGAGGATTATTACGAAATGGCTAAAAATGGGGATTCTTACGATACGTCGACGATACGTGAACGAGTCGTACCACGATACGGGGACAATAACAATAAGAATAACAATAAGAATAACAATAAGAATAACAACAACAATAAGGATGATTCGGTGGTTGTGGATAAAATTAAAACATATTTTGATTTAGAATCTAAGGACCTAGAAAAAATTGTTGATGTATTCATACATACAGAAAAAGGAATTGATTATTTAGAGGAAAAACTAAGGTTGGTTAAAAATACAGATAATGTAAAAAGTGTTACAGGTTATCTTATAAAAGCATTAGAAGAAGATTATAAGCCTATACCGAGCAGAAAAAATAAGACTAAGTTTCATAATTTTAACGAGACATTTACTAAGTATACGTCTGATGAACTAGACGAGATTATTAAAAAGAGTCAGAAAGAGAAGTTTGGAGTAGGGAGTTAATATAACTATTAACTTCCTAGAAGTTAATATTGGAGGGATAAAAGATGGAGTTAAAATTTAGAGAATGGAATAAAAATGGTAAAGAAATGTATAGTTATGATGAAATGGTGTGCTATTCTAAAAATTTGCTTAGAGAGTGGGTTTATAGTGGTGTTTATTTACCAACAAGCAATGAAAATTTTGAGGTTATGATATATACAGGTTTGAAAGATTGTATTAAAAAAGAAATCTATGAGGGTGATATTGTTTCATACATCTTATCATTTGAAGAATTTATAGGAGAGGTAAAATTTGAAGAAGGTTTCTTTGTAATAGATAATGAAGTGCTAGGAGAATGCGTTGGGTTATTTCATGAAATTGCAGTGGTTAAAGTTATTGGCAATATATATGAAAATCCTGAGATGTTAGAAAAGATAAGAAAGTCTAAAGTGTTGGAGGGATAAAATGAGATTTGAGATAGGTAAAACTTATAAGTTTGATAGAGAGAAATTTATAGCATGCAATGGTATAGAACACTATAAAAGATGTGAAGAACTTTGGATTGAAGATGTTGAAGGTGTTGAATTTACTGTTGAAAAAACTTTTGATGATGGCTATGTTTGTCATCCAAATGAATTTCAGTTTAATTTTGGTGTAATTTCGGAATGGTGTGTTGAAGTTAAATAAGGTAGGGGGTATTAGAGATGATAATAATTAGAAGTCAAGATAAAACAGATTTAGTGAAAGCTGATTGGATAAATGTTGATAAAGAATATGTATATGCCGTGTTTGGAGAAATAAACAACTTTAAGGAAATAGGAAAATATGAGGATGAAAAAAGAGCTATGCAGGTATTAGATAATATACAAAGATTTATTGAAGGTGGGACTAGAACGGACTCTATAGACAGTTATAAGGTTAGAAGTTATAGAAATAGAATATTTCAAATGCCAATTAAATAAAGAGGGAAAGAACATGGCTAAAATTTGGATGGACGCAGGAGAATTGTTAGAAAAAACTATTGATATAGAAGATATGTTTGGATGTAATCTAAGTAAAATGAGAAATAAAAGTAAACAAAAAGGTTTAGTTGGTAGAACAAATTCTAAAGGTCAAGGAAGAAAAAGTAAGAAAGTAGAGTGTACTAACATTATTACTGGAGAGAGTAAAATATTTGTCAGTGCTGTCGAAGCAAGTAAATATTTATATTTTACAGAACTTCATATTACTCGTCTAGCAAGAACAGGAAAGACTACTAAAAATGGTTGGAAAGTTAGATATATTCAAGAGGTGTCAGATGGTATTAGCAAATGTGGAACAAGTAATTAAGTTAGTTGAAAAGATATTAAATAAGAAAAAGTGTTCTGTTAATAAAGCTATTGATATAGCTATAAAAATATTAAGTAAATATGAGTGCGAGGGGATGATTAGAAATGAGTTTAATTAAGTATAGAGGTTATGATTTTGAGAATGAGAAGTGGATTTATTCAAATACGATAAAGTGGAGTGATGCAGAGTGTAGTTGTTGCATTTATGCAAATAAAGATGATTGTTATCCAACTAGTTGTGTTACAGGATGCGAAAAGTGGCTTGACATGGAGGTAGAGCTATAAAAATTTGAAGTGATGAAATAAGCAAAGAAATAGAAAGATTAAAAGAATTTTTATATACAGAAAATATCTAATTAAAACAGTTTAGAGAGTTGCAAAATGTCTTTTAGTATAAATTATCATTGAGATGTTTTGTGACTCTCAAAAATGAAAATAAGGAGTATTTAAAATGAAAAAATATAAAATTAAGTTTGAGGAAAAGGTGACTTTAGAACATGAAGTTATAGTTGAAATTCCAAACGAAATAAATATAAATGATATTTGTAACTTTATAGAGAATAAATGTCAAAGAGTATATGATATAGCAGATTATATAAGAGAATTTAATGGGAGACAAATAGATTTTACAGAAGATACTTGTGGAGAGACTGAAATGGTGGTTGAATCATTTAGAAAATGCAAGGAGTGAGCATATGACTAATAAAGAAATGTGCAAGTTAAAGAATATTAATGAAAGAGAAGTGTATAAGGAATTTGGAAAAGAGATTTGTGGTAGTTGTATAAATGATAAGGGAGATTGTGAAAGTAAAGATTGTGATACAGCATATAAAAATTGGTTAGAGAAGGATGCAGAAAGATAATTATAAAAATAAAGTCAAGGTAAGTTTGTGAATGAAACTAGAATGTTATAGACTTACTTTGACTTATAAAAGGAGTGTGTTAAATGGCTAATATATATTGTGAAAATTATAATTGTGAAAACTACTTTGAACATATGTGTATGCTTGAAAGAATTGAAATTAATAACTTGAAAGTGTGTGAAAGTTACATTGAAGGTAAAAATGAGCTATATAAATTAGAAAACGGATATACTATACATCCTAAAGATTTGAAAATGGCGAAAAGTAAAGATTATTCTGTTGAAGTTACTCATATTCCAACTGGTATTACAGTAAAATGCCGTTCTACAAATAGTATTTTAAAAAATAAAAATAAGTGTTTGGAAGTTCTAGAAGAAGAACTAACAAAAATAAACTCTCACTTAGAGCTAGAAGATTTACGCTAAATAGGAAGTGAGCTTATGAAACGAAGAAGATGCAGTTGGTGTGGTAAGTTATTTTATCTTGAAGAAAAATCTAAGGATGTTTATTGTTGTAAAGAATGTAGGAAGAAGGCTAAGAAGGTGAAAAAATGAAAGTTTTTCTTGTAATAGATGGAGAACCAGTTGGTAAAGAAAGACCTAGATTTAACTTGGCTACTAAAAGGACCTATACACCACAGAAAACTAAGGACTATGAAGAATTAATAAAATGGTTATATCAATCTAAAGTTAGACATTATTTTACTGGATACATAAAAATGACTTTAAGATGTTATTACTCTATAGCTAAAAGTAATAGTAAAAAGATTAAAGAGCAGAAAAGAAATAATGTGTTAAGACCCAATAAAAAACCAGATATTGATAATGTGGTCAAGATTATAGCTGATTCACTCAATGAGATAGCTTATAAAGATGATACGCAGATTGTTGAGGTTGTAGCTAGTAAATATTACAGTGATAAACCAAGAGTTGAGGTTATATTAGAAGATGTTATTTAACCAACGGAAAAATCCGTTCGTTAGATTAGGTACTCAGTTTTTCATAAAAATGTGAAAAAGCTGAATAGAGAATATATCAAATGGTAAAGGAGAGATAAATTATGAATGAAAATATAAATAAAGAAATAACAGTACTTGGAACTTTAGAAATCGAGGGAATGAAATTTCATAACATTGAGGGTGGATTTGGAGAACATAAGAAAGCAATGCTAGTAAAAGATATAGCTGAGATACATAATAGAGAATCTAGACAGATTAATGAGCTTATAAATAAGAATAGAAAAAGATTTAAAGATGGAAAAGATATATTAGATTTGTTAGGTGTCGGTTTGGACGATACCAAAATAAAAGAATTAGGATTTACTCAACAATCAATTAATTCTTATAGAGGGTTAAAAAACAAAGGGTTATTATCTGGGATTTATATATTATCTGAAAGAGGTTATGCAAAATTATTAAAAATATTAGAAGATGATATAGCTTGGGAATTATATGAGAAGTTAGTTGATGGATATTTCTCTATGAGAAAAGAACTAAATAATCCTCTTTTAAGTGCATCAAAGGAGTTACAAGCTATATTTATGCTAGA
>OBZK01000653.1_pt1 | contig 20751 bp, 15 predicted proteins | sample 1495511 | NCBI WGS metagenome assembly OBZK01 (sample SAMEA2580233, study PRJEB22360) | human gut metagenome | biome: human gut; feature: human-associated habitat; material: faeces | place: Denmark | collected 2008/2010
GCCCGTCTCGCCCGAGACGCAAGCCTCCGCGGAGATCGTAACGGAAGAATTACGCCTGATCGAACGATTCTTCCTCCCGATCAAACGGATCGTGAAAGAAGGATTTTAGTGTAATATTATCCTTTCTTTCCTATGCGTTTATCACAGATGTCACGAGTGACAGAGTTCGCCGCAAACTACGGTTTCGAACTCACTACGCAAACGTACTGTTTTTATTTCATTGCCACCAAATCGATTTGTTAATAAATCTTTGGTGTCAGTGCGCATATAATTTATCAAGTTACCTATATGCGCACGCACGCAAGGAAACCTGCGTGTTTTCAGATATATTCTTTAACTATCGTTAAATATATTTAGCTCGGTGCGACATCGATTCGGGGAATCGCCGAGGTCGCAATTTTTACCATTTTATCAGTCTCAATTCGTTCGCTACGCTACCTCATTTCTACCGAAAAAATGCCAAAAACCGCTCGCAACGACAAAAGCCCGTGTCCAAACGCATGGGCACGGGCAAAGGGTCAGCAACACTTTAAAACGTAAGATTATGAGCTTTGTTCAGAAGTACTCGCAGGCTCAGCCTTCGGCTCTTCTTTTGGATTCTCAGGCTCTTTCTTCTCTTGAACCTTTACTTGATACTTGGAACGAAGTTCCTCGCTCATTTGAGCGTAATCGGACAAATCAAAGTCACCACGCTCAGTGGGTAGATCATCATCGAAATCTTGATCCTTATCGGGATACTCGCCACTATTGGGTCCAGACGAGACAGGCATTCCCATAGCGAGACGGTAGATCAACTCTCGAATCGTGTAAGCATCGGAAGGTTCCACTAGAACTTCCTCATTCACTTCCTCCTGAACCACTTTCTCAGGAAGATCAGTATAATTATAAGCGGTAATAAACATATACCTAAATAAAATAAAATACTAAATAAATAAAAAGATGTCCAACTATCAAACATAATACTACAACATTGGAGTGCCGTATTTCGGCATCAAACGAAGAGCCTTGACGTCTTGATATAGCTGAACCCAATACTTGTCGTCAGAGGTCTCCGCAGTGGCGAATACACGGTTACTCGGGTTACACTCAACAAAAGTAGTATTTAAATTCGGACTTTCGGAAAAAATACGATTCAAATGCCAAAAAGCCATATTTCCACGAAAATCGCCGTGAACCTCATTCATTGAATACTTATACTCGGCATAACGAGGCGTATAACCGAAAGTTCCATTATTGCTAGCGGGAGTTTGCTGCAAATAAACCTCCTCGTTCTTGATCTCCTGCTCACCAAGATGAGCGAACTCGGGAAAATAGAAATCCATATTGTCAAATTTACGGAAATCCTTCGGAACACCTTGCTGATACCCAGTGCGAGGACGAATAGACATAATACCGATGATATATCCATGCTCCTCAAAATAACGCTTAAAGCCATGATTAACACCAGCGGAAATACCATGTCCAGCCATATTCGCCTGCGGACTGGTGGAATCAGTAGCGGATGTCTGGAGAACCTCGGAAACGGAAATAGGCGTACGACCGCCACCTAAGAATTGAGGACGTTGTAAACGAGCGTCAGAACTACGTACACCGAAATGCGAAAGGATCTGCTCGATATAACGAGAGCCAGAACGGGCATTACGCTCAAACCAACGCTGTAAGGCATTCGAGGTACGAAGATCATTAATACTAACACCTAACTCATCTACATTGACTTGAAAATTGTCCGGTTCAAGATAAGCGCCATCAGTATCTCCAGCTATAAGCGCACCACCGACAAGCTGCATCGCACCAACGGGGCGATTAGAGGTTCCGGGCATACGATACGTGTCAGCATGAGCATCATTTTTTAAAGTTACATCCAAATTACCTCCAGAACCTTGAATAGGCACGGTAACCTCGGGACCACGTTGCACCCAAGGAAGAGCAGAGGTAAAATAGTCTTTTTCCCACGCACGACGGCGAAGGGTCAATAAACGCATAACCTCATCAGCACTGAGAACTATACCGCTATTTAAAGAGAACTCGACAGGTTTCGTTAAATTCTGATCTCGATAATACTCGTTATAAATCAATTGATACGCACGGAAAGGAAGGGCAGATACCTGATATCCAACGGGGGGCATAACGCTGTTAGGAGAACGATCCGGAAAAGCTACACCATTAAAACCACCAATAGTCGGTAATCCTAGATAATCCCATAGTGAGCCATCATCCAATAAAGCGGCGGCCGATGTAGGATTCACCCAATCGGGACGAAGGGCAATCTTTGGAAAGACAGGCGTATCAGTACCATCAACACCTTTCGTAATGAAATCCTCCCATTGATTCCAAAGAAGGCGATTAGGGACAAAGAAATAATGGGTAAACACATCCACTCGATGCATCATGGGAGCGACCAGCGGAGCCAAACGAACCAACATTTCCGTATTGACACGGAACTTATCACCGGGTACGACAGGTTTACACATGATAGGAACCAACTCGCCAGCGTTCGCTGTTAACTTATTCTCATAAGAGAGATTAAAAACATTACGTCTAGGACGTTTTAATTTAACGGAATTAAAAATATTAGCCATTACTTTAATTTTAATTTTTCCTCGGCACGTCTCTCATAATCCAGCTTGCCCTCTGTCTCAAGCTGATCAGCGATATAACGTAACCGAGGGCTTGTATTAATATAATGATGCCATTCTTGCTGCATCTGATTAATAAAGAAAGCCTCACGAAGTTCTTTTAAGTATTCCTTCATGTCATCATCATAGAGCTTATCGGCGTAATAGCGAGGCATCGCCATCCGCATACCATTAAAAGCCCGGACATAATCACGGGGATGAAGACGGTAGAAATCCAGTATTTGCTCACGTAAGAAATGATAACCGATTCCGGGAATCCGGGAACATAGCATAAAGGGTTGATATTCCTTTATACCTTTAAGAATCTCAGGAACCATACTCTTCTCATACATGTACTTCGTGACGTAAGCGATCTCTTTTGTAGTGAGTGGATGAGCTTGAACAAAACCATTCTTCCAACACTCGGCAAGAAGATCGCCACCTTGCTTACCAGTGAAAGGAAAACCGAACAATATCATATGATAATGCGGACGGCCACCTTGGGAACCATATTCAGAGGTCAAGAAGTAACGCAAACGATACTGATCATATTTCTTGCGAAGACGCTTCATAAACAACTGAATATCACGTTTAGATACAACGCCAACCGTGGTCTTAAACAAATCCTCGCCGATCATAGCGGTAGGTATATGTTCATCATCGTAGGTAAGGGTAACGAACAAAGAGAAGGGATACTCATCCGCCTCGGCTTGCAATCGATAAACCCATGATTGACGCTTGTTTTTCCGACAGTTCACGCACCGACCGCAGGGAACGGCTCCACGGTCGGGTAAATGAATACGATGAAGACACTCCATTATCTACCTCTCCTAGCACGAGAAAGACGAGCACGCCAACGAAGATACTGTTTGTTAAGACGGGAACGCATACCGCCTCTAAATCTCCTTCTCCTTCTCATGCCGGATTCAATTTAGGTGTATTATCATCCTTGCCAAACACTGATTGGATAGCGTCTATCAACGCTAACGCTACTTGAATAAATACTTTCCAAAACGGTTTCATAATCTTATACCTCCTCTACTTAAACGATAACTACGAATACGGCGTTTACGGGAACGACCGAGAAAACCTCTTCTTCTTCTTCTTCTTCTCATAATGTGAATTATTTGGGATTAAACAAACGATCAAAATCCTTAGGAGCCAATATTGTTAAAAGACGACGAACTAAATCGTCTAATAATGGTCCTTTACCTGTTATTTTCTCAATTCTATAACGAAAAGCATTAATATCATTATCTTGAGTCAATTGACGAACAGACTGCAAAGCCTTCAAATATTCCTCGTTATTTAATTTGATCTTGTTATCAAATAAAGCCTTATCGAGCTCATATTGAATAACCTCACGATTGGCTTTTGTCCAACCTTGAGCGGCACCAGCCTGTTTTTGATTCATATCAGCGATAGCGGACGAAACGGAAACATCCTTGAGTTCTTTCGCCATATTTAGATCAAACTCAGAGCGAGATGTAGAAGCGGCTATATTCGCCTGTTTCGTAGCCTCTGTAGCTGTTTGTTGACGAATAAGGCCATTTTGCGCTTCCATGTTATCAACTTGTGCCTTAGCAGTGCGGTAAGCAAGAAACTGGGAAATAGCATCAGAAATGCCAAGATTCCAACCTCGGTAAGCCTGCATAGTCGGAGCGTTGAATTTAGCAGATTCATATTGCGGAGTTGAACCAGAGCTATTACCAGTAACACCATTGCCGTAGACGAGGTTAGGATTAAGCCCAGCGGCACGAATACGAGCCATTTGTTGAGTTGGAGAATTGTATTCATTCTGCAAGTTCCACATGTTTAGAGAACGCTGGTAAGCCTTCTCATTTTCCTGTTGTTGCCATTGCGCTTGATACTTAGCGATCTCCATATTGGCCTTGTTAGTATCTTTAACCGCCTTGTTATTCATAGCGGAAGAACCAAGACCACCAAGGAGAGAGCCAACGCCAGAGATTATACCACCAACAATACTCATAACGAACGGATTGTATAGTAATTAACAACATCCGGGTTATAACGATTTACGAACCGCTGAACATTCTTGTGAACCCGGGAAGCGAGACTATAAAACTCTATTTCTACTGGTTGTTCTACCGTAGTAAGAGAAATTGTTAATTTGTAACGCTTAAAACCCATAATATCAAATATTTAAAGATTAATAACTAGAGTCCGCCGCAGACTATGTCATTCAACTTCTATTACAAATTCTTACAATTAAGATAGCTCCTTATGAAAAAATTTTATTTTATTACGCTTAGTTTTTGAAAAAACTTATTGTACCTTTGCCCTAATCACTCAATAAAGGTATAACCATGACAACTAAGTTCTTGCTCTCGTCCGATGACAATACTCGCAGTGGCCTTCTGAAAAAGAAGATCATACATTATTATATGGCCAATGGAGACGCTACTATAGCGGAGGTATGTAAAGAAATGAATCTCAGTATCCCCACCGTCACTAAGCTAATTAGCGAATTACAAGAGGACGGTTATATACTCGACTTTGGAAAACAAGAGACTAGCGGAGGGCGTAAACCTAGTATTTACGGGCTCAATCCCGTATCCGGCTATTTTGTGGGCGTAGATATACTGAAAGATCAACTGAATCTAGCCATATTAGATTTTAAAGGAGATAAGATCCGCATTGAGCAGAATATCCCTTATACACTCGAAAACACACCAGCCGCTTTAGACCATCTTTGCGAATGTATCAATGAATTTATAAACTCGTTGCCGATCCCAAGGGAAAAGATATTAAGCATTGGCATTAATATATCCGGACGGGTAAATCCTTTCGCCGGATATAGCTATAGCATTTTTTACTTTGAGGAGAAGCCCTTGTCTCAAATCCTTGAGGAAAAACTACATATAAAGATCTATATAGAGAATGACACCCGTTCCATGGCTTACGGCGAATATCTTCAAGGAGTCGTAAAAGGAGAAAAAAATATCCTATTCATCAATATATCTTGGGGATTAGGTATCGGTATCATCATAGACGGCAAGGTTTATTTCGGGAAATCAGGCTTCTCCGGAGAATTTGGGCACTTCAGCTTCTTCGAGAATGAGATTCTTTGCCATTGCGGTAAAAAAGGATGCCTCGAGACTGGAGCTTCCGGTTCTGCCCTATACCGTACCCTCCTTGAGCGGTATAAAGAGGGTAGCAACACCATATTGGCCAGTAAAATCGATGCCGGGGAATACATCGGGCTCTCTGACTTGATCGACGCTATTCAGAAAGAGGATATGCTATCTATTGAGATACTGGAGGAGATCGGTTTTAATCTAGGTAAAGGAATAGCCGGATTGATGAACATTTTCAATCCGGAACTGGTCGTACTGGGCGGCCCCTTGTCGCAGACGGGAGAATATTTAAGCCTACCTATTAAAAGTGCCGTCAGGAAGTACTCTTTGAACTTGGTAACCCGTGATACTCAGATCAAAGTATCCAAATTAGGTGAAAGAGCGGGTATATTAGGAGCCTGCCTGCTATCTCGATCTAAAATTCTAGGTATGATTTAATATGTATTTCAAAGGAATTAAATAAAAAATAAATAATTATTTCATTTTCTCGATAAAACACTACTATATTATTAAATTATTTTATTTATATTTGCATCATAATTAAAATTAGAGGTTAAAACTCATAAAAATAACGCAGGTATGGATAAAATTAAAGGACTGATCGATGCTCCCTTCACTCCGTTCCATGAGAACGGGGAAGTTAATTACGAGCCAATTGAAGCTTATGCGAAACTTCTTGTGAAAAACGGACTGAAAGGCGTGTTCATCAATGGTTCTTCCGGAGAAGGTTATATGCTGACAGAGGAAGAACGCATGAAATTGGCCGAGAAATGGATGGAAGCAGCTCCGGAAGGCTTTAAGGTAATTGTGCACGTAGGTAGCACATGCGTTAAGTCTAGTCGTAATTTGGCGGAACATGCTCAAAAGATCGGCGCTTGGGGTATTGGCGCTATGGCTACTCCTTTCCCTCGTATCGGTCGAATTGAGGAATTGGTAAAGTACTGCGAGGAGATCGCTTGCGGCGCTCCTGCCTTACCGTTTTACTACTATCATATCCCTGCGTTTAACAACGCTTTCCTCCCTATGCTGGATTTCTTAAAAGCAGTAGACGGGCATATCCCTAATTTCGCCGGTATCAAATATACATACGAGAGCTTATACGAATACAATCAATGTCGTTTATACAAGGATGGTAAATTCGACATGTTGCACGGACAGGATGAAACGATTCTTCCTTGCCTTGCGATGGGTGGAGCGCAAGGAGGTATCGGTGGTACCACAAACTATAACGGAAAAGAATTAACCGGTATCCTAGAGGCTTGGGCAGCCGGTGACTTAGAGACAGCTCGCGAGAGACAAAACTTCTCTCAGGAGGTTATTAACGTTATCTGCAATTACCGTGGTAATATCGTCGGAGGAAAACGCATCATGAAATTGATCGGATTAGATCTCGGCAAGAACCGTACCCCGTTCCGGAATATGACGGACGAAGAAGAGGCCGCGATGAAAGCGGAATTAGAGGCTATCAATTTCTTTGAAAGATGTAATAAATTCTAAGGTATGGCAGCGTTTGACAATTTATCTAATCCATCGGAATATCTAGCTTATTGGGGCAAGACCTATCGGAATGAGCTTCTTTCCAATATTCTTCCTTTTTGGATGAAATACGGACTGGACAAAGAGAACGGCGGTTACTTTACTTGCGTAGACCGGGATGGTACTCTGATGGACTCCACTAAATCCGTTTGGTTCCAAGGACGATTCGCCTTTATCTTGGCATATGCCTATAATCACATTGAGAAGAACGAAGAATGGCTGAGAGCCTGTAAAAACGGTATCGATTTCATCGAGAAACATTGTTTTGATACGGACGGACGTATGTTCTTCGAGGTGACAGCGACAGGCATCCCTGTACGTAAACGCCGTTACGTATTCTCCGAGACTTTCGCGGCGATCGCTATGGCCCACTATGCATTGGCATCAGGTGACAAAGGCTATGCCGAGAAGGCCGTGAACTTATTCAAGCAAGTATTGCACTATAAGAATACCCCGGGATTATTGGAGCCTAAATTTCGTGAAGGTCTCGTGGCGAAAGGCCATTCTTTCTGCATGATACTGATCGATACGGCGGCACGCATCCGTGAGGCCATAAACGATCCCATACTTACACAACAAATCGATGATTCCATAGCCGAGTTACGCCGTGATTTCATGCATCCCGAATTCAAGGCTATCTTGGAGACAGTAGGACCCAACGGTGAGTTTATCGACTCTATCGCCGGGCGTACCATCAATCCCGGCCACTCCATCGAGACCGCATGGTTTATCTTGGAAGAGGCCAAATACCGAGGATGGGACCCCCAACTGAAAGAGATGGGTTTACAAATCCTCAACTGGTCTTGGGACTGGGGCTGGGATAAGACGTACGGCGGAATCAACTATTTCAAGGATTGCAAAAACTTCCCTCCCCAAGAGTATTGGCACGACATGAAGTTTTGGTGGCCACAATGCGAGGCGGTTATCGCTACGCTTTACGCCTACCAAGCGACTGGCGACGCCAAATATCTCGAAATGCACAAACTAATAAACGATTACACATTTAATCATCTCCCCGACAAAGAATATGGGGAATGGTATGGCTACCTACACTTCGATGGTAGTGTCTCTCAATCTGCCAAAGGCAATCTATTCAAAGGTCCGTTCCACATTCCTAGAATGCTTCTCAAATGTAGTTTACTCTGCGACGAAATTCTTTCTAAATAACTTTATCTAAAATACTGAAAATTGGTCAATTGACATCAGGGGTCACAACCGTGGCTCCTGATGTTTCTAAGGCTTTGTTTTCCTTTTTATTTTCCTCAATCAAATGAAAAATAAGAAATTATATCCTTGGATCGTAGTCGGTTTACTATGGGTTGTCGCCTTACTGAACTATATGGATCGCCAGATGCTATCAACCATGAAATCAGCTATGATGGTGGATATCGTGGAACTAGAGTCTGCGGCGAACTTCGGACGTTTGATGGCGGTCTTCCTCTGGATCTACGGATTCATGAGCCCTGTAGCCGGTATGGTGGCAGACAGGGTAAACAGGAAGTGGCTAATCGTGGGTAGCTTATTTGTCTGGTCCTTCGTGACTTTGATGATGGGGTATTGCACGGATTTCAATCAGATCTATTACCTACGTGCCTTGATGGGGGTTAGTGAGGCCCTGTATATTCCTGCCGGATTATCGCTTATCACAGATTATCACCAAGAGAAAACACGGTCATTAGCCGTAGGTATCCATATGACAGGTCTATACGTAGGCCAAGCCTTGGGAGGATTCGGAGCTACGGTGGCCAGCGCTTATACGTGGGAAACGACTTTCCATTGGTTTGGTATCATCGGCATCGCTTATAGCGTGGTCTTGATCATCTTCTTACACGATAAGAAAGATCATGTGGAACAAGCCGTAAAACTGGAAAATTATCCGAAAGAGAATCCGATTTCCGGTGCGTTTAAAGGATTAGGGATGTTATTCACGAACATCGCTTTTTGGATCATTCTTCTTTATTTCGCCACGCCGAGCTTACCGGGTTGGGCGACAAAGAACTGGCTCCCTACCCTATTCGCTGAAAATCTCTCGTTGGATATGTCCGAGGCCGGTCCGTTATCTACATTCACGATCGCTATCTCTTCCTTTATAGGGGTAATCGCCGGAGGTATTTTATCCGATAAATGGATCCAGCGGAATGTCCGGGGACGTGTATACACAGGCGCCATTGGTTTGGCATTAACGATACCCTCTCTCCTATTACTAGGATTTGGGCACAACTTCCCGATGATTATCGGCGGTGGTCTTTGCTTCGGTATCGGTTATGGTATATTCGACGCCAATAATATGCCTATCCTTTGCCAATTCATCTCCCCCCGTTATCGGGCTACAGCCTATGGAATTATGAATATGACCGGTGTATTCGCCGGAGCCGCCATCACGGATATACTAGGAAAATCTACCGATGCTGGTAACCTTGGCCATGACTTCGCCATGCTAGCCGGATTGGTACTCATCGCACTTTTAATCCAAGTGATCTTCTTACGTCCGAAAGTCGCTAATATGACCGACGAATGCTAATTAATCTCATCCAATAAACTAAATAAACAACAAAAAAGTAATTCATTATGAAGAAGAATCTACTGCTCTTAATGCTTGCGCTCCTACTTCCGGCATTTATGTACGGACAAGAGCAGACAGTCTCCGGAACAGTGCTGGATACCTATAAAATGGGTGTCCCCGGTGCGTCTATCGTTGAAAAAGGCACGACAAATGGAACGATTACCGATTTCGACGGTAATTACACTCTCACCGTATCCAACAAAAACGCCACATTAGTATTTTCTTTCATTGGGTACAAGACACAAGAAATTCCAGTAGCCGGGAAAGCCAAAGTAGACGTGATCCTACAAGAAAACGCCGAACAGCTAGACGAAGTAGTGGTAACCGGTTACGGTGGCTCACAAAAGAGAGCGACCTTGACAACCTCTATCTCTAAATTGGATAACGCCGTACTGGAAAATGCAGCTATGGCCAATGCCGGACAATCTTTACAAGGTACGGTTTCCGGTTTACGCGTAGTAAACATAAGTGGCCAGCCGGGTAAAGACCCCAATATCGTACTTCGTGGTGGAGCTACCATGACCGGAAAAGACAATGGAGCTTTGGTAGTGGTAGACGGTATCGTTCGTAACTCTTTGGCAGATATCAACCCTTCAGATATCGAGTCCATCCAAGTATTAAAAGATGCTGCCTCAACGGCCATTTATGGAGCACGTGCGAATGGCGGTGTAATCCTTGTCACGACCAAACGGGGAAAAGAAGGCGTAGCTTCCGTTTCCTATAAATTTAAAGGAGGAGCAAACTTCGCCCGTACAGGATATGATTACTTGAACGCAGAGGACTATATCTATTATAATCGCTTAGGATACAAGCGAACCGGACGTTCGGGTATCGATAACCAAATGGGCTATGGAGTTGGTAACGATTTATTCGACATTCGCTATCTAGATGACACGACGAAAGGTCTGTTAAACGAAGGTTGGCAACAAATGACAGATCCCAATGATCCTACAAAGCAACTTTTATTTAAGGATTATTCAGGCCAATTGAAAGATGCAGCTTTCAAAGACCCCTCATTCACGCAAGATCATTATTTGAACATTACAGGCGGTAACGATAAGGGTACTTTCGCTGCTAGTTTAGGTTATTACAAAGAAGATGGTTTGATCAAAGGTACTAGTTACGAACGCTTCTCCGGAACGTTAAACGGTTCCTATAAAATATTCCCGATCTTAACTGTAAACGGCGGGGCGACTTACACTTGGTCTCGTACGCCGGGATTATGGATCGGTCAATACGAGTTCTTCTATCGTACGATGAGCCAACGCCCAACTTGGAACCCCTATATGGAAGATGGATCTCCCGCTTCCGGTTTCGGTACCGGTGATGGTAATCCTCTTTACTACAAGGACAAGCTAACGAATACAAATGGAATCCGTCGTTCAACATACAACATAGGTTTCGATTTGCAAATCATTCCCGAGAAATTAGTATTAAAGGCTAATAGCGCTTTGTATCACGTAGATAATCAAACGGATAAATTTGATAAAGCCTATCAACAACAGAACTCTAGCACACCGAACCTAACGCGCCAGGCTGAAGCGAAATATGTAAAGGAAAATCAACAGCAACATAGTGTGACCTTGACATATTCTGATAGTTTCAAGGACAAGCACAATTTGGAAGCCATGGTCGGCGGTGAGTATTTCAATTGGCATCAATATACGTTAAACGCCAAGACTCAAAATTCACCTTCGGATGATATCCCAACCTTGAACGCAGGAAGTAACCGTACGTATTCATACAGTTACAAACAAGGCTATCGTATCCTTTCCGGCTTCGCTCGTGTAAACTATAACTACAACCTCAAATATCTGTTGTCTGTTGTAGCTCGTTATGATGGTATCTCCAAACTGAGCGACCACCGTTAGGGTTTCTTCCCGGGTGTCTCCGCAGGTTGGAACATCATGGAGGAAGATTTCTTCAAGGACTCCAAATTAGCGGATATTATCTCGAACCTGAAACCACGTGTCAGCTATGGTGTAAACGGTAATGTAAACGGATTAGGCTATTATGACGTATACGGTAGTTACGGACAGAAGGACAAAGACGGAAACATCATAACAAACTACAACAATTCCGTTGGTTTTTACAATGACCAATTGGTTAATAGCGGTTTACGTTGGGAGCAAAGTAAGTCTTTCGAAGTAGGTCTGGATATAGGTTTCTTCAATAACCGCTTAAGCTTTATCTTAGACTATTATAACCGTACGACTTCCGATTTGTTGACTGATCTGGATTTGCCTAATTACACGGGATTCAAAAGTATCAAAACCAACTTAGGAACACTGCGTAACCAAGGTTTTGAGATGGAGGTAAAAGCTAACATCTTAAATAATGTAGGAGGTTTCAGTTGGGACGTAACAGCTAACTTATCTACGGTAGCCAACAAGATCATCAAGCTTCCGGCAAACGGAAACGAGAACAACCGCCAAGGTGGATACCAAGTATGGGATCCGAAAAAAGGCGAAGTCGTTTGGGTTGGCGGAAAACAAGAAGGAGGAAAGCTGGGTGACTTGTTCGCATTCAAGCAAGATCACATTTTCAAAGATTGGGATGACGTAAAAGCAAACGCAAATAATCGTTATGACGCCATTGGTGAATTATATGGTCCAGCGGCATGGGAAGCCCTGAAAGACAAAACCGGAAAACAACAAATCGAGCCGGGTGACGTATGTTGGGCCGATTTGAATGGTGACGGTGTCATCAACAATCTAGACCGTGTGAAGGTAGGCAATATCTTCCCGAACGTAACAGGAGGTTTCTCTACCACCGTTTCTTACAAGGATTTCTCTTTATACGCCCGTTTCGACTACGCATTAGGCCATACATTGTATAACGACTTGGCCGCACGCTCTATCGGACAATACCAAGGTTCATTTAACATCATCGACATGGTTAAACAAAGCTGGTCTGAAGAGAACACGAATACGGATATCCCGAAATTCTACTATGCGGATCAATTGAGCAAAAAGAATATCACCCGCTCCAACAACGGACTTACGGCTGTAGATAACAACAGCTCACGATTCTATGAAAAGGGTGATTACTTGGCACTTCGCGAGATCACATTGACATGGAACTTACCGAAAAGATGGATCAATAAAGCGTTTATGTCAAACGCCTCTGTTTATGTCACCGGACAAAATCTGTGCTACTTTACCGGTTATTCCGGAGTATCACCAGAACCAGCCGTAGATACCTATTATGGTCAAGGCATCGACAATGGTAGATATCCGACTCCTAAGACTGTCCTTATGGGTGTATCTGTAACTTTCTAATTAACGCATAAAAATTAAACATCATATGAAAAAGATATTTATAACCTTTATGGTGGCTGTGTCCTTGTTGACATTCAATCGATGCACCTCGTTGGACATGGAGCCAGTCAGCAGTATTTCCGATGCTAACTATTGGAAATCATCGGACCAATTCAAGGCATTCAATACAGGTCTGCATTCCTTGCTTCGCTTACGTAGCTATAATATATTCGTACTGGGTGAACCACGTGCCGATATTTATGGCGACCAGCCTTTCGGAGGTGAAGCCACTCAAGGCGTAGAACGATATCCGTATAATACGATCAACGCTGAATTTACGGGCATCAGCAATTTTGGAGATTTCTATGAGACAATCAACCAATTAAACCTCATGATCCGTAAGACCAACGAGACTACCTTATTAGATGAAAATGAGAAGAACTACTTCTTAGGTGAAGCATATGGTATGCGTGCGTATATTTATTTCCATCTATTACGTTCATGGGGAGATGTAATTTTGGTAACCGAACCTACTCTAGGTAACGAACTGGATATCTCTCATTTGGAAAAAGCGGCGTCTCCAGCAAGTGAGGTCATGGACCAGATCAAGAAAGACATTGACGCTTCCGTCAATGCTTTCGGTAGTGATTATTCTTACAAATATGGAAAAGGCTACTGGTCTAAATCAGCCACATTGATACTAAAAGGTGAAGTTTATTTATGGAGTGGTCGCCAAATGGGTGGAGGTACAGGAGATTATTCTACCGCCAAGGCTGCTTTGCAAGATCTTCAACAAAACGGCAACCTAAAGCTACAGGATAAGTTTACTGATGTATTCGCCTATGGGAATAAGGAGAATAGCGAGATCATCTTCGCTTTCAAGAGTATCAAAGATGAATTCACCATGTGGAAAGATTATAATTGGCGAAACAACATGGTTCCGCAACGTGAATACATGGCAAACTATTGCGATGAATCAGGAACCCCATTCATGGAAATTCCGGGTTATAATTTCCACGGTTTAATGCGTTACCAAGTTAAGAAAGATCATTACTGGAAAACTTTCCGCGAAAATGATTCCCGTCTGACAGGAACCTTGAAAGCTGTTTATCAAAAACAGGAAGACGGAAGCATAAAGTACATCGCTCCATTCGCATACAAATTCCAAGGAACAACATTGGAGGGTAGCAACGAACGTAACTGGCTGGATGATTATCCTATTTACCGTTATGCCGATGCCCTGTTACTACTAGCCGAGGCTAAAGCTCTCTTAGGAGAAGATCCTTCCACGGAGATCAATGCCGTACGCGAGCGTGCTTACGGTTCTGAATATTTCAACGCACATAAAAACGAGGTCGCTTATCCGAATGACAAGGGAAGTTTCTATAACGATAACCCATTTGAGGGGGGCGATGAGAACGTGATGGAAGCTATATTGAAAGAACGGCTGCGCGAGTTCTTCTTCGAGGGCAAGCGTTGGTATGACTTGAGACGTTTCGGTAATCAATATGTCTTGAAATACACGACCGCACAAGAGTCTCGTCTTTTGTGGCCGATCAACGAGGATGCATTGACAAACAATCCCGCATTGAAACAGACTCCCGGATACTAATCGTACATAGGTTTAAGGCGATTGGATATAACTAGGTTTTTGGCACGAATTCCAAAGGGGCTTTGTTCATATGAATGAATATCGCTACCTTTGGAATTCACATATCTATTAATTTCAACCTACAAACAAAAAACATCATGAAAAAAACTTTCCTGTATTTCTGCCTTCTTTTCATCGTACAAACGGCTTTTGCGGCAGATAGTCTTTATGTGCGAGAGCAACAAATCCCCATCTTGATAGACCGGATCGACAATGTACTTTACGAGATGCGGATACCGGCCCAAAAAGGGGATGTATTAAACGAGATCACGATACAGATCGGAGACAATGTCAATCTGTCGGACATCCAAGCGATACGTCTATTTTATAGCGGAGTGGAAGCTCCATCCCGCAAAGGGGAACATTTCAGTCCCGTTACGTACATATCCAGCCATATACCGGGAAATACCCGTAAGGCTCTTGAATCTTATTCCGTACGGCAAGATGAGGTTACCGCCCCCTTGTCGCGCACGGTAAAACTAACCTCCAAACAACCGATGCTTAAAGGCATCAATTATTTCTGGGTAAGTATCCAGATGAAGCCAGAGACTTCCTTATTGGCAAAAGTAGCGACTACGATACCTAACGCCCAGATCAACAACAAACCGATCGACATCACTTGGAAAGGAAAGGTGGACGAACGCCATGTAGGTATCGGCGTACGCCAAGCCGGGGATGACGGATCGGCGGCCTTCCGCATCCCGGGATTAGTGACGACGAATAACGGAACATTACTCGGAGTCTACGATATTCGCTATAATAGCAGCGTGGACCTGCAAGAGAAAATCGATATCGGAGTAAGCCGCAGTACCGATAAGGGACAAACTTGGGAACCGATGCGAGTAGCCATGACTTTCAAACAAACGGATGGCCTGCCCCACGGACAAAACGGCGTGGGAGACCCATCGATCTTGGTAGACGAAAAGACCAATACGATCTGGGTAGTAGCCGCATGGACGCATGGTATGGGTAACGAACGGGCTTGGTGGAACTCCATGCCGGGAATGACACCGGACGAGACCGCCCAACTTATGCTCGTGAAAAGTGAGGACGATGGTAAGACGTGGAGCGAACCGATCAACATCACGTCTCAAGTAAAAGACCCGTCTTGGTATTTCCTATTGCAAGGCCCGGGACGAGGCATCACGATGCAAGACGGTACTTTGGTCTTCCCCATCCAGTTTATCGACGCTACCCGTGTGCCCAACGCCGGCATTATGTATAGCAAAGACCGCGGGAAAACATGGCACCTGCATAACTTAGCCCGCACGAATACCACGGAGGCGCAAGTTGCCGAGGTAGAGCCGGGCGTATTGATGCTAAATATGCGCGATAACCGGGGCGGTAGCCGTGCCGTAGCCACGACAAAAGATTTAGGCAAGACATGGACAGAGCATCCTTCCAGCCGCAGTGCCTTGCAGGAACCCGTTTGTATGGCCAGCTTGATCAAGGTAAACGCCAAAGACAACATCACCGGCAAAGACCTTTTACTCTTCTCCAACCCGAATACGACAAAAGGGCGTAATCATATCACGATCAAGGCGAGTCTGGACGGCGGACTTACTTGGCCTACGGAACATCAAGTCTTATTAGACGAGGCCGAGGGCTGGGGATATTCCTGTCTCTCCATGATCGATAAGGAAACGGTTGGAATCTTCTACGAGTCAAGCGTGGCGCATATGACCTTCCAAGCCATTAAGCTAACAGATCTTATTCCTTAGAGAAACAATCTATGAGATCAATACTGAATCTTATTCTTATTGTATATATAGGCATTTCCGGGTCTTTACAGGCCCGGAATCCTGTTTTATTGCCCTTGCCCCAAAAATACGTCCGGACAAACGCTTCGTTCCATCCGAAGGAAATCGCGGTTTCTTCCGAAGGGAAACTCCGTTCCATCCTAATGGAATTCTTGGAGGAGCTGCCGGTAAGCGTCCAACCGGACAGCCGATACAAGATAGAGGTTTCCTTGGTTGACAAATTGGACGGAATCCCCCTCAACTCCGAGGAGGCTTATCAACTAAGCGTCTCTTCCCGGGGCATAACCATCCGGGCAGTGTCCGAGCAAGGGGCTTATTGGGCGATACAGACCTTACGCCAACTGACCGAGCGACGAGGAAACCAATATTCCATCCAAGGTTGCGAGATCACCGACTGGCCTGCTTTCCGCATACGAGGATTCATGCAAGACGTAGGGCGGAGCTATATCTCCATGGAAGAACTGAAACGGGAGATCGAGGTACTTTCCCGCTACAAGATGAACGTATTTCATTGGCATCTCACGGAGAACCAAGCTTGGCGTCTGGAGAGCAAGATCTTTCCGATGCTGAACGACAGCTGCAATATGAGCCGTATGCCCGGAAAATATTACACGATCGAGGAGGCAAAGGAGCTGGTTCGCTTTTGTAAAGAACATAACGTACTACTCATCCCGGAGGTAGATATGCCGGGACATAGCGCCGCTTTCATACGGGCCTTCCGTCATGATATGCAGGGCAAGGAGGGTATGGCGATCTTAAAACTATTGATGGATGAGGTTTGCGAGGTATTCGAGGAGGTTCCTTACTTACATATCGGTACGGACGAGGTAAAGTTTACCAATCCGAAGTTCGTACCCGAGATGGTCGCTTATATCCGTGCGAAAGGGAAACAAGTGATCTCTTGGAACCCGGGATGGAAGTACAAACCGGGTGAGATCGACATGGAGCAAATGTGGAGTTACCGGGGAAAAGCACGACCGGGCATTCCTGCGATCGACTCCCGTTTCCATTATATCAACCATTTTGATACGTTCGCCGACTTAATCGCCTTGTACACCAGCCGTATTTACAATGAACCGCAAGGAAGCCATGATTTGGCGGGTACGATCCTTGCCGTATGGCACGACCGGATCGTACAGCCGGAGGACAAATTGATCCGGGAGAATAATTTGTATCCGAATCTATTAGCGATCGCCGAACGTTCTTGGTTGGGCGGCGGCTATCAATATTTCGATAAGAACGGAACGATGCTGCCTATCGATCCCGATAACGAGGAGCATAAGGCATTTGTCGATTTTGAGCGGCGGATGTTATGGCATAAAGAACATCATTTCCAAGGATACCCGTTCGCCTACGTCAAGCAAACCAACGTGAGATGGCGTATCACCGACCCTTTCCCGAATGATGGGGAACTGACCCGCTCTTTCCCTCCGGAAAAGGCGCTTCAGACGCAATATACCTATGAAGGGAAAAGCTACGGCACGCACGACGCCATCGGTGCCGGAATCTACCTGCGCCATGTCTGGGGACCGCTGGTTCCCGGTGTCTATAAGGACCCGCAGCCGAATCATACCGCTTACGCATGGACTTGGATCTATTCGCCCAAGACGCAAGACGTAGGGGCGTGGATCGAATTCCAGAATTACGGGCGCTCGGAGATGGATCTTCCTCCCTCACAAGGGAAATGGGATTATAAAGAGAGCCGTATCTGGGTAAATGATCAAGAGATAACGCCCCCCGTATGGACCGCTACCCACCGGGAGAAGTCCAATGAGATCCCACTGGGGAACGAGAACTGCGTAAGCCGTAAACCAACCCCGGTCCATCTGGAAAAAGGCTGGAACAAGGTGTTCATGAAGCTTCCGGTCGGTACGTTCAATACCCCCGAGGTCCGTCTGGTGAAATGGATGTTTACGTTCGTTTGCGTCACCCCGGATGGAGAGAAAGCGGTGGAAGGACTGGTTTACTCTCCGGATAAACAACTTAAATAACGTCTAATTCGGTTGAATGAAATGAGAAAAATAATAGGAATCTTATCCATCTTCCTCGCTTTCGCATTTATGAGCCAAGCGCAAAAGATCAAGGTGGCTTGCGTAGGTAATAGCGTGACCTACGGCTACGGAATCAAGAACAGGGAAACAAACTGCTACCCGGCCCAATTGCAACAGATGCTTGGAGATGCCTACGAAGTGGAGAACTTCGGGCATAGCGGGGCTACTTTATTAAACAAGGGATATCGTCCTTATACCCAACAAGAGGCGTATCAAAAGGCACTGAGGTTTGCCGGGGATTACGTGATCATCCATCTGGGATTGAACGATACGGACCCTCGGGCATGGCCGAATTACCGGGACGATTTCGTTCGGGATTATCTTTCCTTGATCGAATCCTTCCGGAAAGCCAATCCGAGATGCAAGGTATGGGTTTGCCGTATGACTCCGATATCTCACCGCCATTCTCGTTTTAAATCCGGTACAAGAGACTGGTACTGGATGGAGCAAGCGCTTATCGAAGAAATCGCCCGGATAGCCGGCGCAACCTTGATCGATTTGCAGGAAGGATTATATGACCGTCCGGATCTATTGCCCGACGCATTGCATCCCAACGCTGAAGGTGCCGGTATCTTGGCCCGCACCGTTTATGGGGCGCTAACCGGCGATTACGGAGGATTACAGCTTCCTGCCATCTATTCGGACCGGATGGTCTTGCAACGGGATCAACCGCTTCCTATATCTGGCATCGCCAACCAAGGGGAGAAAGTAACCGTTACCCTCGCCGGACAAAGGAAGGAGACCGTAGCCGGTACGAACGGGAAATGGACTGTCACGCTCGATCCCTTACGGGTAAGCGGGAAATCCTATACCTTAACGGTTTCTACCCCCAGCCGCACGCTGAACTATCGGGATGTAGTAGCCGGGGAAGTCTGGCTATGCTCCGGACAATCCAACATGGCGTTTCGGGTAAACGAGAGCGTAAAGGAAGAACAACAGCAACAATTGGATTACGCGAAACAACACTCGCAAATCCGTTTATTCGACCTAAAGCCCCGCTGGGAGACCTACGCCGTGGAATGGGACGCTTCCGTACTGGATTCATTGAACCGCCTGCAATATTACCACGACGCCCAATGGGAAGTATGCGACACGCGGAATACCGCACGCTTCTCGGCCATAGGATTTGCCTTCGGGCGTATGCTGGCCGATAGCTTACAAGTACCCATCGGATTGATATTGAACGCTGTTGGCGGCTCGCCTACGGAGGCATGGATCGACCGGAAAACACTGGAATTCGAGTTTCCGGATATCTTACAGGATTGGACGAAGAACGACTTTATCCAAGATTGGGTACGTGAACGGGCGGCCTTAAACATCAAGCAAGCGTCCAACCCGCTCCAACGCCATCCGTATGAGCCTTGTTATCTGTTCGAGGCGGGTATCCAACCCCTTCATCGATATCCCATCAAAGGGATTATTTGGTACCAAGGAGAATCGAACGCCCATAATATGGAAGTACACGAACGATTATTCCCGTTATTGGTGAACAGCTGGCGCCAGAATTGGAACGCAGCCCTGCCTTTCTACTATGTCCAACTATCCAGCATAGACCGCCCGAGTTGGACTTGGTTCAGGGACAGCCAACGCCGCCTGGCGCAAACCGTATCGAATACGGGTATGGCCGTTAGTAGCGATCGCGGGGATTCTTTAAACGTTCACCCTACCCGAAAAAAAGAGATTGGCGAACGACTGGCACATTGGGCCTTGAACAAGACCTACGGACATAACGTAATCCCATCCGGCCCTTTGTTCCGCAGCGCAACGTTTACCGATAACGCCGCCTATATCACTTTCGATTACGCAAAGGGCTTGAGAACTTCCGATGGGGACCCCATCCGTACATTCGAGATCGCCGAGCAGGAAGGACTTTACTATCCGGCGCAAGCCGTGGTAGAGAACGGGAAAGTAAAGGTGTGGAACGATCAAGTGACTCACCCGAAGCTGGTACGCTACGGCTGGCAACCCTTCACGAGAGCGAATCTTGTAAACGAGGCGGGCATGCCGGCCTCTACGTTCCGGGCAATAAAAGAATAAGCTATGCATAATAAACAACAAATCACCGGCTGGTTGTTCCTCCTGCTACTCTGCGTAGCGGGATGCGGCCAACCTGTATCTAAAAAACAGAACACCATGATAAACTGGACAAAATTACCGGATCTACCGGGAGCAGCCGATACGGCTTTCCCTGGGGGCTTCCACCCATTACCTCGACCA
>OBZK01000658.1_pt1 | contig 20619 bp, 14 predicted proteins | sample 1495511 | NCBI WGS metagenome assembly OBZK01 (sample SAMEA2580233, study PRJEB22360) | human gut metagenome | biome: human gut; feature: human-associated habitat; material: faeces | place: Denmark | collected 2008/2010
ATATAATTATATTAACCTAACAAGTATAAATAGAGGAGAAAAATATGAAAAAAATAGAATTACTTGCACCAGTAGGCTCTTTTGATTCATTAAAAGCAGCAGTTCAAAACGGAGCAAATGCTGTGTATTTAGGTGGTAAAGACTTTAGTGCTAGAGCATCTGCAAATAACTTTGATAGAAATGAGCTGATTGAGGCTGTTAAATACTCTCATATAAGGGGAGTGCAAGTCTTTGTTACTGTAAATACATTGATAAAACAGTATGAAATAGAAGATTTTGTAGAGTATGTAAAATTTTTATACGATATAGATATTGATGCTTTAATAGTACAGGATATAGGAATGGCAAGACTTATAAAAAAACTATTACCTGACTTTGAACTACATGCAAGCACTCAAATGGCAGCACATTCCTTAGAAGATGTAAAATACCTTCAGAGTGTAGGGTTTGATAGAGTTGTTTTAGCAAGAGAATTAAATGTTGATGAGATAAAATGGATTTGTGAAAATACAACTGTAGATATAGAAGTTTTTGTACATGGGGCTTTATGTGTATGTTACTCGGGTCAATGCCTTATGAGTAGTATGATAGGCAATAGGTCTGGAAATAGAGGTAGGTGTGCACAGCCATGTAGACAAAAGTATGAGTTGATAGATATAAATACAGGAGAAGTAGTAAAAAGTAATGGAGATTATTTGTTGAGTCCTAGAGATTTAAGTACTATAGAAGATTTGGATAAAATAATTGAAGCAGGTGTATTATCTTTAAAAATTGAAGGTAGAATGAAAAAGCCAGAGTATGTAGCTACTGTGGTTTCAGGATATAGAGAAGCGATTAATGAATTTGTAGATAAGAAAAAAATAAGTATTTCTGAGGAAATAATAAATAATTTGTATACCATATTTAATAGAAAGTTTACAAAAGGATATATATTAGGTGAAGTTGGTAAGGATATAATGAACTCTAATAGACCTAATAATCAAGGGCTATATATTGGAAAAGTTTTAGATTATAATAGAAAGAACAAAAGACTTAGAGTAATGCTAGAAAATACGCTTAAGAAAGGTGATGGAATTAACTTAGGTGGAGGTACTATTGGAAGAATAATAAAGGATGGAGAGATAACTACAATAGCACATAAAGGGGATTTGATAGAATTAGATTTTGTTGGAGAAGCAAAGAGAAATCAGCTTATATATAAGACTTCTGACAGCGAATTAATGGATAGAGTACAAGCTACATTTCAGCAAGATAAAGAGTTCATAAAAACTAATATACGTGCAAAAGTGAGTATTAAACTAGGTAAAAAGCCAGAGCTTTTTATAAGTGATTTTTGTGGAAATAAATCGGTGGTAGAAGGAGACAAAATAGTTGAAAAAGCTATAAAGGTGGCTTTAAGTAAAGAAAAAATAGAAACACAAATTCAAAAGCTTGGAAATACACCATATAAGTTAAAAGAGATAGAAATTGACCTGGATGAAGGTGTAAGTATGCCTATAAGTGTGTTAAATCAAATGAGAAGGGATTGTATTGAGCTTTTAGATGAAGAAAGAATAAAGATAAAAGATAGAAAATTTAAGAAGAATAGATTAAAATACCAGCCAAATAGAGTAAATAAACAGAAAAAACTTGATACAGTTCCTAAGATTAGAGTTAAAGTTAAGAACTTGGAGCAATTAGAAGCAGTATTAAATTATAATGTAGATTTAATCTATTATGAAGATATAAATACATTATCAAAAGCTTTACAAATGGTCTCAAGTATTTCTATAGATTCAAATATTTCTATAGATTCAAGTATTTCTATGGATTTAGATACTTCTTCGTCTTTAGGTACTCCTAAAGAACTAATGGGTTCAAATACAAATAACATAGATACTTTGTCAAATACAAGTAAAATAGATACTTTGAATAAGAACCACTATAATACAGCAGTCACTGACAAAAAATTAATCTATTCAGCACCAAGGATTGTTAGAAATAAAGAGTACAAGCAATTTGAGATATTGGATAATATAAAAGGAATTAATAAGGTTCAAATTGGTAACTGGGGCTCTATGGAATACTTTAAGAAAAAAGACTTAAATATAGATTGCTACTTAAATGTATTCAATAGTGAAAGTATAAACCACTTCAAAGAAGAGGGAGCAAGTACAGTTTGTTTGTCACAAGAACTAAACTTAAATGAAATTAAACAAACTTTAAAATATACAGATGTAGAAATTGAAGCAGTAATATATGGATATGCTCCTATGATGGTTACAGAATACTGTCCTATGGGAGTAGTTGTTAGAGATTGTAAAAAGGACAAGAGAGTTGCTAAATGTAAGGAAAGTAGTTATGCTTTAAGAGACTTTACGGATGCAAGTTATAGGATAACACAAGATATATTCTGTAGAAGTACAATTTACAATTCGAAGGTTACTTGTATGTTGGACAATCTATATGAGTTAGAGGAAATTGGAATAGATGTATTTAGGATAGATTTTACAGTTGAAGATAGTGAGATGGTTAAAAAGGTTATTGAAGCTCACATTGAGGTATTGAGTAATAATTATAAACTTGGAAAAAAGGCTACAGACTTGTATAAGAAATTAGATGAAATTGGAACAGTTGCAGGACACTACTATAAAGGTGTAGAATAGATATAACATGAAAAATATACATGAATATATATAAAAACTTGAATTTATGTGTATTAATATATAAAAATATCATATATGTGAAAAAACAGGGGGATTGGTGAAAATGAGAGAAGAAGCTTTAGAAATTTTATTTAAGTATTTAGAAACTGATAGAATGAGAAAACATTGTTATGCTGTTGAAGCTGTTATGAGAGAATTAGCCAAAAGACTAGAGCCAGAAAAAGAAGAAGAGTGGGCAGTGGCAGGTCTTTTACATGATTTGGATTCAGATATAGTTGGAAGAAAGCCAGGAGAAATATGTGAGGGACATGCTACAACAACAGTAGAACTGCTTAAAAAAGAAAACTTCGGTGACGAAGAAATGTATAGAGCAATACTTGGTCATCATGATGGAATGGGAGTTACAAGAACTAGCCTAATGGAAAAAGCAATATATGCAGCAGACCCTATAACTGGGTTTATAACTGCTATAGCTTTAGTTTATCCAGATAAAAAACTTACCAGTGTAAAGACTAAGTCTGTTATTAAAAGAATGAAAGAAACGAGATTTGCTTCAAATGTAAATAGAGATGCAATGAGAAGTATAGAAGATATAGGGATTCCATTTGATGAATTTGCAGAGCTTTCTCTTAATGCAATGAAGAATATAAGTGATGTGCTTGAAAGTGCTGAAAATAATTAGTTGAGAATATAAAGAGAAAGCAAGGCGAGATACATGAAACTTACAACTATTTGTTATATAGAAAAAGATGACAAGACTTTGATGTTGTACAGAAATAAAAAGAAAGATGATATACATGAAGGTAAGTATGTAGGAGTTGGAGGAAAGTTTGAGCAAGGAGAGACTCCAGAAGAATGTGTAATTAGAGAAGTAAAAGAAGAGACTGGTCTTACTCTTAAATCATTGTCATATAAAGGGTTGATAACTTTTCCAAAATTTAAAGATGAAGAAGATTGGTATATGTTTTTGTATTTCTCAGATGAGTTTGAAGGTGAATTATCTGAAAAAGATTTAAATGATTGTAAAGAAGGAAATTTAATTTGGGTTGATAATGATAAAATATTCGATTTAAATATGTGGGAAGGTGACAGGCTGTTCTTAAATTGGGCTAAGACTGGAAATATCTTTAGTGCAAAGATTGTATATGATAATGGGAAACTAAAAGATTATAATGTAAGTTTCTTAGATTAATTAAGATATAGTTTTTAGATTAATTAAAATGTAGTTTAATGATATATTTTAAGAATATAATTTAAAGATACTACTTAAAAATGTAATTTAAAGTTACATCAAATTAAAATGTAACTTACAGGTTATAGCAAATTAAATTTATTGATATAATATAAAAATAAACAATAGTAGTTGGGAAAAGGGGCTATCTCAGTGCATAAAGATAGCCTTTTTTAGTCTGTCTACTTGACAGGGACATATCCAAAATAGAGGTAAGCCTTTTTTATTGTTGAAATGATAAATATCCACTTGATTTCATACAATAAAGAATATCTAATTAACTAAAAAGTTCACTTTTAGACATCTACTTCTTTTATCTTTTACTTTGAATAAGTTCTAATTTAAGTTCCAATTTATGTATATTTTTCTCCATTAAAGTGTAGTTAAGGCTAGTATATTGTTAAAAAAATAAAAATTGACTTAGACAACTATTTGTTTTATACTAAAGTAAATTTTTTAAAAGGAGGAATAATTTGGAATGATAGACATAAATTTAGAAAAATGTGTAGGCTGTGGTATGTGTGAATCAGACTGTCTTGTAAATGCAATAAAAGTTAAGGATGATAAAGCAAAGGTTAAAAATATTCTCTGTATTAACTGTGGTCACTGTATGGCAATTTGCCCAACAGATGCAATAGAAATGCAAGGATTTGATAAAAATGAAGTAATAGAATACAATCGTGAAAGTTTTGAATTAGAACCCGAAAAGTTATTGAATTTTATTAAATTTAGAAGAAGTATAAGACAATATAAAGATATAGAGGTAGAAGAAGAAAAAATAAAAAACATAGTGGAAGCTGGTAGATACACACCAACAGGTGGTAATAGACAGCCTATAAGATACATATTAGTAAAAGAAAAGCTAAAAGAAGTGAAAGAACTGGCAATACAAGGTCTTTATAATTTGGCATTAGATACTGATGACAATGACCCTGTACGTTCTATGTATAAAAATACATTTAAGAAAATGTACAAAAGATACAAAGAGAACGGAAATGATTCTTTATTTTATGATGCCCCACTACTTATGGTAGTTGTAGGAGATATGTCTCTAGGTGGAAGTGCTTATGTAGATGGAGGATTGGCTGCATCTAATATGGAACTTATGGCCTATTCTCAAGGATTAGGAATTTGTTATAATGGATTTTTTGTTATGGCATCAAATGTAGAGCCAAAGATAAAAGAACTGTTAGGAATGAGCGAGAACGAAGCTGTTATCACTTCATTTATATTGGGTTATCCAGATGTGAAATATAAAAGAACTGTAAATAGAAACACTGCTAAATTTGAGGTGAGATAGAACTTAAACTTCACTACAACTTGTAAAATTATGGGATATAGAGTAGGTATTTAGCAGGGTAAATTTGTTGTAATAGACATATAAATGAGTTATAATTTAAATATATTGTATATATTAAGGATATTTAAATTTCTAAGTAGATTTATATATCCTTTTATATACTAATCTATTTTTACATGTCTACAAGTTTATGCAGTAATTTATACTGTAAATCTTAACTATATGGAGGATTGTGTAGTGAATTTAAAAAAATTACTTTTATTAATTATTGTAATTACATCTATATTCACTTCTTGCATATTTTCTTTTGGTATCAACGCTATAGGTAATGATAATCGTACCATTCGTGTTGCTTATCCTATTCAAAAAGGTTTAACTGAAATAGATGAGCAAGGTAACTATTTTGGGTATACATATGAATATTTACTAGAAATTGCACAGTATACTGGATGGAATTATGAATTTGTTCAAGTTCCTGGAGAGATAAATGAATCTATTACAAAATTAATGAAGATGTTAGAAAATGGTGAAATTGATATAATGGGAGGTATGTTATACAATGAGCCAATGCAAAAAATATATAATTATGCAGGAAATAGTTATGGAGTAGCAAATACAGTACTACAAGCATTATATGAAAATACAGATATTGATAACATAATGAGTTCACAAGATGTGAAAAAAATCCGTATTGCTGTAATAGAAAATTCTGATACTAGACTTAAAGAGTTAGATGAGTATTGTAAAATGAATCTTATGTCACCTGAATTGGTATATTGTAAAACAAATGATGAGCAACTAGAAGCACTAAAGAGTGGTAAAGCAGATGTACTTCTTAATGTGAGTATGAACCCACTAGAAGGTGTACGTACTGTAGCAAAATTTTCATCAAAACCATTTTATTTCATTACTCCTAAAGGTAGTACAAATTTAACTCAAAAGCTTAACTCAGCAATTAATAATATTGAACAGAAAGACCCATATTTTTCAACTACTTTATATGAAAAATACTTTACACCAGAGAATAATCAAATGTTTTTATCTGATGAAGAAACTGATTACATTAAAGAGACAGAAAAATTAAAAGTAGGAGTACTTTTAAACAAACCACCATTTCAAAATATAGATAAAGATACAGGTGAATTAAGAGGTATATCAATTGATTTGTTAAATCATATATGTGATAAAACAGGCTTAGAATTTGAACTTGTGCCTGTAAAATCTCAAGAAGATTTAGAAAACATGACTAAAAAGCGTGAAATTGATATTGTAGCAGGAATGATTTATGATTATGAATACTCTCGTGAACATAATATAGTTATGTCTCGGCCTTTTCTTTCTACTCAATATACTATGATGATTAATAATAAATTAAATGAGAATAGTTTAGATGGAAAACGTGTAGCTCTAGCCAAAGGTATTAATTATTATGGTCAGTTTGAAGAGAATATAGTTTGGTATGATAATTTAGAAGAGTGTATAGAAGCTGTTAATAAAGGCTATGCAGATTACACTTATGGCGAAGGTTATTCTATGCAGTACTATATGAATCAACCTAAGTATAAAAATGTGCGTCTAGTTCCTCAAACTTATAAAGCAAAGAGTATTTGTTTTGGTATAATTAAAAAAGATAAACAAGAATTATTGAATATATTTAATAAAGCTATTATAAGTATTTCATCAGAAAAAATGCAATCAATTGTCTACCAAAATACTACATATAGACAAGACTTCTCGTTGCTTTATATTATGCAACAGAATCCAATTGAGACTATTTTTATTGTAGCCAGTTTATTAATTTGTATTATTGGATTTATGGCATTTGGTTTGCATACTCGTACAAGTATGAACGAGAAGATATCTTTAGAACTCAAAAAACATACTCAGTTGTATGAAATGACAAGTGAATACTTTTTTGAGTATGATTATAAGCAAGATAAATTGATAATTTCTATGCCAGAAAAGGGTATTGAGACTTATTATGGTTTGGATAAAAATGATAAGGAAAGTGAAAATGGCAATATAGAAAATGAAAGAGATAAAATAAGGAAAGAATATAATAAAAAGTTTTTTGATGTAATAAAATCACAAGAAAATGGAACAACTGAAATGTATTCTATTATGCTTGATGATACTTTTCATTGGATTAGAGTTACTTCAAAAATAATTTATAATGATAGAAAAATACCAATGTATGTAATCGGGAAAATATGTAATATTGATTCTGAAAAAGAGGAAAAGAATAGATTGTTAGATAAGGCTCAAAGGGATAGTTTAACCAATATTTATAATGCAGCATATATTAGAAAATTAACTGCACAAAATTTGTTGAATTTATCAACTGAAAAAAATGGTGCTTTATTGATTATAGATATTGATTATTTTAAGTCGATTAATGATACTTATGGTCACTTGTTAGGAGATAAAGTACTTATTGATGTTGCAAAGGTACTTGATGAAAGTTTTGCAAAAAATGATATAGTAGGTCGTTTGGGTGGAGATGAATTTAGTGTTTATATCAATGATATAATAAATAAGGAAGAACTTATTAATAAATGTAATGATGTATACAATCATATTCATCTCATTAAGTTGCCAAATGGAGAAAGTTTATCTATTAGTATGGGGGTAGTTATAGCAAAGCCTGGTCAAGAGTATGATGAACTGTATCAAATAGCAGATAATGCTCTTTATGATTCTAAGAGACAAGGAAGAAATAGATTTAAAATAGTATAAGAATTAATTTTAAAACAGAATAAAGCTTAATAATATTTAAATTACAATAAAGCCTAATGATACATGTTATTATCTATCATTAGGCTTTATTTCTATAAGTTAATATTGAAAGTAAATATTATACTAACAGTAGTATTAATTTACAGAGTTAATTTTATATAGATTACTTAAAATTAAAATCTACTTAGAATCAAAACTTAAATTTAATATTGGTTCATAGATTTTAATATTTCAATAACATAATCCCAAACATTAGCTACAGAAGGGATACTAACATGTTCATTTGGAGTATGAACATCAAACATATCTGGTCCTATAGAGATAGCTTCAGCATGAGGAAGTTTATCAAGTAATAATCCACACTCAAGACCAGCATGTAGAGCCATAACAGTAGGAACTTTACCAGTTAATTTCTCATAAGTTTCACTGCATATTTTTTCTAATTTTGAGCCTTTTTTAAATTCCCAAGCTGGGTATTGAGCTATAAGGTCGTAATTAGCACCTAAAGCTTGAGCCAAAAGTCTTATTCTATCAGCGATTTCATCTCTAATAGACATAACAGAACTTCTAACAGAAGTTAAAAATTCAATAGTAGATTCTTTAGTTTCAATTATAGCGAAGTTAGTAGAACTTTCAACTAATCCTTCTATATCAAGACTTACTGATTGAACTCCATGAGGAGTTAAGCAAGACATTTGAACAACTTTTTCTTTACAATCTTTAGTAAGAACTTTGTCTACAGAAGTTTCAGCTACTGAGTAAGTCATGCCAGGGTCAGAAGTAGTAAACTCATGTTTAAATGCAGTTAAAATGTCATTTATTTGTTTTTTAGCAGATTCAACATCAGCTTTATTAACAGCTATTACACATTTAGCTTCACGAGGTATAGCATTGTGCTTAGTACCACCATCAACAGAAGCTAATTCATAATCAACATTCAATACACTTAATACTCTAGCTATTGCTTTGTTAGCATTTGCTCTTTGTAAAACAATTTCCATACCAGAGTGTCCACCTAATAGTCCAGTAACCTCAACTAATAATCCTTGTTTGTCACCTTTAACTTCCTTGTATTCAACAGGTAAACTAACAACACAAGTTTTACCACCAGCACAGCTAACTAATAAGTATCCTTCCTCCTCGGAGTCCATATTTAGGATATATTGACCTTTAATTAAGCTAGGGTCTAGTGCATCTGCACCATTCATACCATCTTCTTCATTAACAGTAACTAAAACTTCTAGTGCAGGATGCTCTAAAGTATTATCTTCTAATATAGCCATACCCATAGCAACAGCTATACCATTGTCAGCTCCTAGAGTAGTTCCAGTAGCATATATCATGTCACCATCAATTCTTAATTTTATAGGGTCTTTAAGAAAATCATGTTCAACATTCTTTTCTTTTTCGCAAACCATATCCATATGTCCTTGAAGAACTACACCTGGACAATTTTCATATCCTTTTGTAGCAGGCTTTCTTATTATTATGTTTAAGCTTTCATCCTGAATAGTTTCAAGACCTAAATTTTTACCAAAGCTAAGTAAAAAATCACTTATGCCTTTTTCATTTCCAGAACCTCTAGGAATTTGAGATATTTTCTCAAAGTTTTTAAAAACACTTTCTGGTTTTAATCCTTCTAATACGTTTCCCATGACTCATGTTCCTCCTTAATTTATCTATATAAGTAGCTATTTTTTTTTATAAGCTAAAATAAACTCCTTTAAAAATATTAAAGAAGATTTTTTAACAGATTATATTACAAATAAAGCATGTTTATGTATAATATATAGATAGCTACATACATAGTATAATACAAAATATGTGTAAAATATATCTAAAAGAGAAAAAATATAATAATTTTAGAAATGAAAAAGAAGTAAAACTTGCAGTTTTTATTGGAAATGCTTGAAAACATACATTTTTAAAATTAAATAAAAAAGTTAAAATATCGAGGATGGTGAATATAGAAAATGAATGAGAAATCGTTAAGAGTTCTAGAATACAATAAAATAATAGATTTGTTAAAGAAGAAAGCCTCATCTTCTTTAGGTCTAAAATATATAGAAAATTTAGTACCAAATACTGATTTTGTAGAAGTGAAATCTATGCTAGAAGAAACTAGTGAAGCTCAATCAATTATTATAAAGAGAGGTTCAGTAGGGTTGGAAGGTATTCATGATATAGAAGATAAGGTAAAGAGAGCTTATATAGGTGCTTCTCTTGACCCAGGAAGTCTGATTATGATAGCAGATACCTTAAGAGTGGCTAGAAGATTAAGAAATAGCTTATCTAGTAGTGATGAAGAAGATTTTAATTATCCAATAATACAATCTCTATCAAATTCTCTGTATGTATACAAGGACATAGAAGACCAGATATACAATGCTATAATTAGTGAAGTAGAAATATCTGACAATGCTTCAAGTACACTTAGAGATATCAGAAGAAGAATAGCCCAAAAAAATCAATCCATTAGGTCAAAATTAAATTCAATAATAAGTTCAACTACTTATCAAAAGTACTTACAAGATGCAATAATTTCTCTAAGAGGTGATAGATTTGTAGTACCTGTAAAATCTGAATATAGGTCGCAAGTAGCTGGTATAGTGCATGACCAGTCATCTTCTGGTGCGACACTTTTTATAGAGCCAATGACTATAGTAGAGATGAACAATGAATTGAGGCAGTTGAAACTAGGAGAGCAAGAGGAAATAGAAAGAATTTTATCAGAGCTTTCTGCTATGGTTGGAGAAGTGAGCGAAGATTTAATCTCTAATCAAGAGATACTTGGAAGATTGGACTTTGCATTTTCAAAGGGAAAACTTTCTATACAGATGAGAGGAATAGAACCAACTTTAAATGAGGATAAATATTTAAACATAAAAAATGGAAGACATCCACTGCTGGATAAAAAGAAGGTAGTAGCAAATACAATTTATTTAGGAAGAGACTTCCATACATTGGTGATAACAGGTCCAAACACAGGTGGTAAGACTGTTACAATAAAAACTGTAGGTCTATTTGCACTTATGACACAAAGTGGACTTCATATACCTGCTGATTATGGAAGTAGTATGTGTGTATATGATAATGTATTTGCAGATATAGGAGATGAACAGAGTATTGAACAGAGTCTATCAACATTTTCATCTCATATGACGAATATAGTATCTATATTACAAAACGTAACAGCAGACTCTTTAGTTATATTTGACGAGTTAGGAGCGGGAACAGACCCTGTTGAAGGAGCTGCCCTTGCAATAGCAGTATTAGAAGATATAAATTCTGTAGGAGCTAAATGTATAGCTACCACTCACTATAGTGAGCTTAAAAATTATGCTCTTACTAAATCAGGTGTAGAAAACGCAGCAGTTGAATTTGATATAGAAACTTTAAGCCCAACATATAAGTTACTTATAGGTGTTCCCGGAAAATCAAATGCGTTTGAGATTTCTAGAAAACTTGGGCTAAGTGATTATGTGATTTCACGTGCTAAAGAATATATAAATACAGAAAACATAGCTTTAGAAGATGTGTTACAGAATGTTGAAAAGAATAGAATCAAAGCAGTAGAAGATAGAGAAGAAGCTGAAAGATTAAAAGAAGAGATTGAAAAACTGAAAGTAGAGTATGACGAAAAACTTGAAAAATTGGTCAGTCAAAGAGATAAGATGATTGAAAAAGCTAAATCAGAAGCATTTTCAATTATAAGACAAGCTAAAGAAGAAGTAGATATTATAATAAAAGAACTTAGAAGTCTTGAACAAGAAAGAGCTTCAAAAGAAAAGAATCGTAAGATAGAAGAACTTAGAAAAGAATTGACTAGCTCTATGGGAAGTCTTCAGCCAACAGTAAAAAGTATGATAGTTCCAAAGGTATCAAATAAGGAGATAAAAGACTTAAAGCCAGGTGAAGAAGTTAAGGTAATAACTTTAAATCAAAATGGTAGTGTAGTTTCAGTAGATAAAAAGAGAAAAGAAGCAGTAGTGCAAATTGGTATAATGAAGATGACTCTACCTTTTAAATCTTTACAAAAAACACGCAAAGATGTTTCAACAAATGTAACTAAATCAACGAGAAACATTATAAGGTCAAAATCTGGTAGTGTAAAAAATGAAGTTGACCTTAGAGGGTTAAACCTAGAAGAAGCTATAATGGAAGTAGAAAAGTATCTTGATGATGCATATGTGGCAGGTTTAGAGTCTGTAACAGTAATACATGGAATAGGTACAGGAGTATTAAAAGCAGGGCTACAAGACATTTTAAGAAGAAATAGACATGTAAAATCACAAAGAGGTGGTCAATATGGAGAAGGTGGAGCAGGAGTAACAATTGTTAAATTAAAATAATTTGTATAAGAATACATTAGTAATTTGTATGAGAATATATATAATTTGTATAGGAGCACATTTTTATGATATTGGTATCTGCATGTTTAATAGGAATAAATTGTAAATATAGTGGCGATAATAATGATAATGAAAAAGTCAAGGAATATTTAAAAGGCAAAGAATTTACACTTGTATGCCCAGAGCAGTTAGGTGGTCTATCTACACCAAGACCACCTGCTGAGATAGTTGATGGAAAAGTAATTACTAAAGATAATAAGGATGTAACAGAAAACTTTGTAAGAGGGGCTAATGAAACTCTAAAAATAGCAAATTTATATGTATGTAGCGAAGCAATACTAAAAGAGGGTAGCCCCTCTTGTGGATGTAATCTAATATATGATGGTAGTTTTTCAGGTAAAAAGATACCAGGGAAAGGTATAACAGCAAGGCTATTAGAAGAAGAAGGAATAAAAGTTAAGAGTGAAAAAGATTTATAGAAAATAGATAAAAGAGTAAAAAAAGTATATAAAGCTAATATTGATGTATAAAAATAGATAAAAAAGTAAAAAAAGTATATAAAGCTGACATTGATGTATGAAAATAGATAAAAGATTAAAAAAATGTATATAAAGCTGACATTGATGTATGAAAACAGATAAAAGATTAAAAAAAGTATATAAAGTCAACTGGATAGTACAAGAAACAATAAAATAGAAAAAAGTCTTATAAAAAATCAATAATAGTGTGATTAAAAACTGAAATTATAGTATTTTTAATATATACAGAAAACATAATTACTAAAGTGTTTTACACTGTAATGAAATACTTGAAAAAACACGAAATTTGATTTAACATAAAGAGATAAGCACAATATAAACCAGGAACAATGTAGAGAGGAGCAACAGAATGCAAGATTTTAAGGTGGCAATATCAAATTGCCTTAAAGAAAAAATAGAAGATTTATCGAAAGAAGAGATAGAGGCACTTATAGAAGTTCCACCAAATAAGGATATGGGGGACTATGCTTTTCCATGCTTTAAATTAGCCAAAGTGTTTAGAAAAGCTCCAAACATGATAGCAAGTGAATTGGCGGAAAGTATAGAACCAAGTGGAGAGATAACAAAAGTAATACAATTAGGCGGATATGTAAATTTCTTTGTAAATAAATCTCAATTAGCAGAAACTGTAATTAAAAAAGTTTTAGATGAAAAAGAAAATTACGGACATAGTGATTTTGGAAAAGATAAAACTGTAATAGTTGAATATTCTTCTCCAAATATAGCAAAACCTTTCCATATAGGGCACATAAGAACTACAGTTATAGGTAATGCTTTATATAAGATATATGATTCGCAAGGATACAAGACTATAAGAATAAATCATTTAGGTGACTATGGAACTCAGTTTGGTAAGTTAATAGTGGCCTTTAAAAAGTGGGGAGAAAAAGAAGTAGTAGAGTCTAATCCAATTCCAGAATTACTAAAATTATACGTAAGATTCCATGATGAAGCTGAACAACACCCAGAAATGGAAGATGAAGCAAGAGCATGGTTTAATAAATTAGAAAATGGTGACGAAGAAGCACAAGAATTATGGCAATGGTTTAGAAATGAGAGTTTAAAAGAGTTTAACAGAGTGTATAAACTTTTAGATATAGAATTTGATTCTTTAGCAGGAGAGAGTTTTTATTCTGATAAAATGAACAGAGTTATCGAACTATTAGAAGAGAAAAATCTTTTAAAAGAGTCTAAAGGAGCAAGAATTGTTGATTTAGAAGAGTATAAAATGCCACCAGCACTTATTACTAAGAATGATGGTTCAACGTTATATATGACAAGAGATTTAGCTGCTGCAATATATAGAAAAGAAACTTATGATTTTGACAAGTGTATATATGTAGTTGGTTCTCAACAAAACTTACATTTCCAACAATGGTTTAAGGTAATTGAGCTTATGGGATATGATTGGGCAAAAGATTTAATTCATGTTGGATTTGGTATGGTTGCACTTGAAGAAGGTACTATGTCGACTAGAAAAGGAAGAGTAGTATTTTTAGAAGATGCTTTAAATCAAGCTATAGATAAAACTAAGGAAATTATACTAGCTAAAAACCCAAATGCTAAAAATGTGGATGAAATATCTAAGCAAGTAGGTGTTGGGGCAGTAGTATTCCAAGAGTTATCTAATAGTAGAATTAAAGACTATACCTTCTCTTGGGAAAGAACGCTTAGTTTTGATGGTGAGACTGGACCATATGTTCAGTATACACATGCTAGATGCTGTGCAGTTTTAAGAAAAGCAGAAGTAGAAGTGACTTCTGATATAGATTATAGTCTATTAGCTGATGAAGATAGTGCAGAAGTTCTTAGAGTTATAGAATCATTCAATAAGAATATTTTACTTGCTCTAAAGAAAAATGAGCCACATATAGTGACTAGATTTATGCTAGATTTAGCTCAAGCGTTTAATAAATTTTATCATGACAATCCAATTTTAGTAGAAAATTTGGAAATAAGAAAAGCAAGACTTGCATTAGTTTTAGCAACAAAACAAACTTTAGAAAATTCTCTGAAATTGTTGGGAATGCACGCTCCTGAAAGAATGTAGCATGATAAAATGTTGAAATAAAAAGAATAAAATTGAACTTAGTACGCAATTTGTATAACTGTAAAATATAGGGATGTCGAAAACTGATGCTTTACATATAAAAAAGTAGTATCGTATAATAATATATAGATAGTAGATTACAATGATTTTTGTACACTACTATCCCCCTATATATGACAGCTTCTTAAACGGGCTGTCTCTTTTTTTTTAATAACAATTTATTTACATTCAATTTTTCAGAAAGGATATATTTATGAATGACGAATTACTAAAAAAAGTCTACACATCTTCTTTTAGTAGTGCAAGTAGGGCTCTTAAAGATTTAACTATAATAAATACAAAATCCTTAATAGATGATAAAACGCAAAGATGTGTGTATATAGACGAAAATAGACTGAGAGATGAACTTATTTACTATAGATTTTATGGAGAAAAAATAGGAAATATCAATTTTTTAAATATTTTATTACCACTAATTTTATCAAATACTAATATTCAAAAAAGTGAAGATGAGGTTATTAAACTAATAAAAAAGTATGTTATTTATTTTAAAAAAGAAGAACTTTTATTTGATTATTTATTAGGTTCTGTGGTGTATAATTCCATTATGCACAATCTTATAAATAATAGTAAAATAGAGTATGTCGAATTACTACAGAGTATTAAAGACAAGATAATAGGATTTTCTATAGAATTAGACAAATCAGATGTTGTAAAGTTTCAGATGGCAAGGATTAAAGCAATACAATTAATTGATAAGTACATTGATTTGAAATCTGAAGATTATGATGAAGAAAGTATTTTATTAAATGTTTTAAATGTTCTATATGATGTATATATGGAAGATAGAACTGTAGAAAATGAAGGAATTAATAGCATAAAAAAATCTATATTATCCATTTTGGGTGAAGATAGTAAATTAAATGAAGATAATATAGATTTTATTTTTTCTATGTCCGAATATGTTGTTAAATTGAGAAAATATAAAATTGGAGTTAAGGCATATAATAAAAGCATAGACCCAAGAAGTCTTATAAGACTTGAAGAAGGTAATACTATAATAGACCCTATATTTAATCAAATAACAGTTATGTCGAAAACCTTTAATGATAATATATTAAGCATAAAAATAAATTCTAAATCAGGTATTTATATATTAAAGTTTAAAAAGGTTTAGGTTATTAGAGTGTGCTATTTTTTTCTAGATAATCTAAAAAATCTTTTTCCTTAGTGTCAGTTAAAAAACATAATTCCTTTACTATATTATTCCTAAGGTCAATGAAATCACTAATTTGAGTATTTTCATTAGTGTATTCAAGAGACTTTATAATAAGTAGTAAATCTCTTTTTGATAAAGAGTTGATAGATACTTTTTCAATTAATTCCATAAAAAACTTCCTTTCCTCACATTACTTGAAATTAATAAATTAATTATATAGATATTATTTAGACTTTACATATACTATTTTAACCTATAAGGGGTACAAAAAGACAGTATAATCTTAAAAAGAGGTGAGAAATATTTGAAAATTTTATTAACAACATTAAATTCCAAGTTTATTCATACAAATTTGGCTATAAGATATCTAAAAGAATTTGTAAGAGATTTGATAGAAGTTAATATGAAAGAATACACGATAAATAACGATTTGGACTATATTTTAAAGGATATATATAAAAATGAATATGATATAATATTATTCTCAACATATATCTGGAATGTGGGAGATATAGTTAAACTTTGTGATAATCTAAAAAAAATTAGACCTAATACTAAAATAGCTTTGGGCGGACCGGAAGTGAGTTATGATAGTTATGAGGCAATGAAAAAGTATGATTTTGTGGATTATATACTTTATGGAGAGGGAGAATTAATTTTTAGAGACTTAGTACTTCACTTGCAAGGAAAGATGGAAATAAATGATGTAAATGGACTTGTATATAGACAAGGCAATGAGATAATAGTGAATAAGCCTATGGAATTACTTCAAGATTTGGATGAGATTCCTAGTCCTTATGAAAACTTGAATCCAAAAGAATATGAAAATAGAATAGTGTATTATGAATCATCAAGAGGTTGCCCTTTTAACTGCCAATACTGTTTATCATCTACTATTCCAGGTCTAAGGTATTTTAGTTTAGACAGGATAAAGAGTGATTTAAAAGCTTTAATAGATGCAAGAGTATCACAGATAAAGTTTATAGATAGGACATTCAATGCAAATAGAAAAGTGGCTATGGAAATCATGGATTTTCTTATGAAAAATGATAATGGATATACAACTTATCATTTTGAAGTTACAGCGTATTTGATAGATGATAAGATGCTTGAGTTTTTGGCTGATTGTAAAGAAGGTCTTTTTCAATTTGAAATAGGTGTTCAGTCAACGAATGAAAAAACACTTGATGCAGTAGGTAGAAGGGATGATTTTAAAAAGTTGTCTCATGTTGTACAAACTGTAGCATCTTATAGAAATATACATCAGCACTTAGACTTAATTGCAGGACTGCCTTATGAAGATTATAAGAGCTTTGAAAATTCTTTTAATGATGTATTTAATCTAGGTATAGAGCATTTGCAATTAGGCTTTTTAAAGATGATTAAAGGGACAGGTATGAGAAAAGTTGCAGATGAGCATGGTTTTAAATATAAGGATTATGCTCCATATGAGTTTTTATACAATAATTATATAAGCTATGAAGAAACTTTGAAGCTAAAGGATATAGAAGATATACTGGAGAGATACTACAATTCTAAAAACTTTGTGTTATCTATGAGATATATTATAGGCAGATTTTATAAAAAAAGCCCTTTTAAATTCTTTGAGGTTTTTGCCAAGTATTTTGATGAAAATGGCTACTTTGATTTGGCACAAGGAAAGAATCAGTTATATAAAATATTGATGGATTTCTATAATGAAAAAATCAACATAGATAATGATGTATTCAACGATATATTAAAATATGACTATATATCACTGGGTAAAACATCAAATATACCACAGTTTTTTAATAAGCTAGATGTGGATGATTTTAAGAATAGATGCCATGTATTTTTACAAGATAATGATAACTTATCAACATATTTACCTAGTTTTGTTGATAAACCAGCTAAACATATAATAAAATATGTTCATTTTGAGCCATTTAGATTTAATGTTGTGGATTTAAAAAATGATATAAATACAGAAATAAGAGAAGTAGAAAATGTAGTCTTATTTGAGTATGATGATAAAAAAATATTTGAGAAATCTAAAACTCATAAAGTAGAGATTTAAGTATTTAGGAGGATAAAATGGATTTTAAGATAGAAAAATATTTGCTAAAAAAAGCAGAAGAATTAGCTTTTATAACTATAAAACATGGTGGAGAGTTTAAATTAAAAAGCTATGAAGTGCCAAAAGGTGGATTAGATGTACCTATAAAAAATGAGGTATTAGTAAAAGGGATAAAAGAAAAGACTGCTCAAGATAAGTTAAATTCAATGTCTATAGCAGATGCAATGATATATATAATTGGAATAGATAGTAAGTTTAAAAACAATGCAGAGTATGAGAAGTTTTTAAATGCTTTATCAAAAGATATTGATTTGGATTTGAAATCGTATATGGGATATATGTCGAGAAAATACTTTGAGATTGGTGAACATACAGATTCTTTAATATATATAAAAGCATTTATAACAATGTATCCAGATGATTTAGATGCAATGTATAACTATGCGATTGTTTGCCAAGAGATAGCTAAACAGTATCAAAAAGATATGGATGATAAGGCAATGAATGCATTCTTACTTGAAGCCATGGCTAAGCTTGAAAAGGTAATTGATGTTGATGAGAATTTTGCATTAGGTTATTATCACTTAGGCTACCATTATTATAATCAAGGTCAATATTTAAAGACTAAGCTGACTTGGGAAGAAGCGTTAAGGCTAGGGTTAGATGCTGATTTAGTAGCTGAGGTACAAGAGAATCTGGGCAAGATGGACTTTAAAGTTCAATATGAAGAAGGATATACACTTGTATTCCAAGGTAAGTTTAAGGAAGGATTAGAGAAGTTACTTCCATTAGAAGAAGAACATATGGATTGGTGGAACTTGCTGTTTATGATAGCACTTGGATATAAGGGTATGGGCGAAATAGAGCAGGCTAAGATGTATCTTGAGAAGATATTGATAATAAAGCCTAATCAAGTGGATACTATAGTGGAATTGGGGCTTTGTGAGGCTTATAAGAATAATTTAGATAAAGCAATAGAGTATTTTGAACAAGCGGCTAAGATAAAGGAAGACCCAGAAATACTTTGCAATTTAGGAATGGCTTATTTAAATAATGGTGATATTGATGATGCAACTTACTATATAGAAAGAGCTTATGAATTAAATCCACAAGATGAAATTACTATTGCTTGTCTAAGAGAACTTGGAATAAATAAGTAAGGATATTGTTAAGTTGTATTTAATTTTATTGGTTAAGTGGGGCTATCTCAAAATAGAGATAAGCCTCTTTTTTGTATGAAGAGTTCCAGGAGTTACTATTGGAGATAATGCAATTATCGCTGCTGGAGCAGTTGTAACAAAAAATGTTGCAGAAAATACTATTGTAGGTGGTGTTCCTGCAAAGCTTTTAAGAGTTATTGATGAAATCCCAGAATAAAATATTAAACTGTCTTTTAGTTATATAAATTCTTTATAACATAAAAAATAAATTGAGAAAAGGTATAGCAAATATGGTATTATTTAGTTAAATATATATAAGGGAGGGGTTACTTTTGATAAAAAAATTAGATGATATTTTAGAACAACTTAAGGGAGGAGAGAAAATTGTACTCTCTGTAGCAGCAGCTCATGATAAAGAAGTTTTAATGGCAATAAAGGATGCTGTAGAAAGAAATATAATTACTCCTATATTGGTTGGAAATGAAGGCAAAATAAGAGAAATATCAAAAGAAATAGGATTTGATTTAAGTGGTATCAAAATAGTGGATAAGGATGATATCAAAGAGTGTGCAGAAATAGCAGTTAAATTAGTATCAAGTAAAGAAGCTGACTTTGTAATGAAAGGATTATTAGATACATCTGTCATATTAAAAGAAGTGTTAAATAAAGACTATGGTCTTAGAACTGATAGTTTATTAAGTCATGTTATGGTATATGAGTTAGAAAAATACCATAAATTACTTATAACTACAGATGGAGGTATGAATATAGCTCCTGATTATGAACAAAAGGCAAAGATATTAAAAAATTCTATAAAAGCTGCAAAAGCTTTAGGAATGGAAACTGTAAAAGTTGCATGTTTGGCAGCTAAAGAGAAAGTAAATCCTAAGATGCAAGCAACTGTAGATGCAGATATGTTAGCAAAAGCTTGTAAAGAAGGCGAATTTGGTGAAAATGTAATTGTAGAAGGTCCTCTGGCTTTTGATTTAGCTGTTTCAAAAGAAGCTAGTGAGATAAAAGGGTTTAAAAGTGAAGTATCTGGAGATGTAGATATCATATTGGTTCCAACAATAGAGGTTGGTAATGGAATAGGGAAAGCCTTTACATATATGGCAGACTCTAAATCAGCAGGTATAATTATGGGTGCAAAAGCTCCTATAGTTTTAGTGTCAAGAGCTGATTCACATGAATCTAAATTATATTCTATTGCATATGGGGCTATTGTAGCTAAAAATATGAAATAGGATAAATCGCTTGAAATAAATGAATTAAAGTAGAAAAAATAGTCAAAATGTCTAAATTAATGCTGTATTAAAAAAGTTTTATAT
>OBZK01000660.1_pt1 | contig 20601 bp, 21 predicted proteins | sample 1495511 | NCBI WGS metagenome assembly OBZK01 (sample SAMEA2580233, study PRJEB22360) | human gut metagenome | biome: human gut; feature: human-associated habitat; material: faeces | place: Denmark | collected 2008/2010
TGTTCATTGTCTGGTTAGATGCATCGTATAACCACACCTCTGTACCGCCAGCTGATTCCGCTCCTGCCGCATTCATGTGCAAGGTGACATAGATATCGCATCCCGCACTATTCGCCTTATTTGTGCCGTCAGACAACTCACCAGACACATTGGATGCGTTGGAATTACAATCAATCACAGTATGTCCGACTGCCTGTAGCATCGGTACAAGTTCGTTGTAGATCTTCCGCACTTCCGCCTGTTCATCGATCAGACCGATTGCACCTTTACAATTTGGGGAATGCCCTCCCCTTAAGCCAATTTTCATTCTTTCTCTTCCTCCTGCTCTTCTGTTTCAAATGCTTTTTCCAGCTCCTCTACGGATACTCTGCCAAATTCGTTCTGTTCGCTCATGTCCTCACCTCCTCCGTGCGATGTCGCACAATTACATATCAAATTTAATGTTTTCCCACTTTTTATAAGCATCAAAGTAGATCTCATTCTTATCTCCACTGTAAGTGATCTCGTAATACATACCATCACTTACCGGCGTACTAAGCAATGCCTTGTGATTTTGCAGTGTTTTGCAATACCAAACTACAAATACATCATCTACCGTCATGTTGTCAGATGTATCAGTCTTGTCTTTATTCTGATTAAAATAATCCGCTACCTTTGCTTTGCAAATGTTTAAAAACTCTCTGCTACCCATAATTCTTAATTCCTTTCCGTGCGATGTCGCACAATAAAAGAGGACGATTACTCGCCCTCCTGCTCCTGTGATTTATTTGTTAAAACATCCAGTGCTTTTTTTAACGCTTCCGGATATTTCACGCCCATAATTCCAACATTTTCCAAAATCGAGATACCCTCATTTGCTATAAATGCCAGTACTACCGCTGTACGGATGTAGTCTACGCCGAGAGTAACATCCAATCGGTATGCAATAAGTACGATCAGGAGAGATACTCCTTTTCTGCACAAGCCTTTCCATGCAGAGTAGCTACTCAGTGCCCCGTTTTCCGACTTGTTGCTCTTTTTCCAAAAGGCGGCAATCAGAAGTCCGAGAACAAAGTCTGCTCCCATAAAAATAAGTAATGTAGTCAAATCCTCGGACCATCCTCCAATCAGATTTACAAATCCTCCAACAATGGCTCCGAATACCATGCATAAAAACGCTTTTATATTTGCTAACTGTTCCATTTTCTTCATATCCTCACTTTCCTTTCTGTTTTTAAAGTATAAAAATAAGACCATTACGGTCTTGCTCTTATCTCCATATTCGTTCCTTTAGTCTTCCGTAATCCATGTGGTAGACAAATGTCGCTCTGTCCAATTTGGATTATTGACATAGATTGTAATTCCACCGTCTTTTCCAATTATATATCGACCGGTCCCAAAGATCGAGGAGCCGGACACCTCGTTGTAAGGTGTTCTGATGTCGAGCACCGGGCGATACCCAATAGGGATTCGCACCTCATCAAACGCTCCGAAACTTCCGCTGTTCGGAAATTGTGCAAGCATTGTGATATTACATGTTACCATACACCCTCTCCTTTTTAACTCTACACGGATGTTATTTGCGGAGTTTGTGCTTGTATATGGACCTTTCACGGTGCCGGAATCGTAATTGCGATACGCATATATGCTTATACGTGGGGATACAGAATTTCTTGCATATATCATTTCATCCTCAAACTGGATTGTCGTTGCTTTTCCCGTATTTTCATTTGTAAACATGATGTTTTGCAAGTTCACGCTCATAGTAGATCGATCTGTTGTCAGAGCCTTACCGGAGAAAGCCAAATACGCATTACTCAATGACGCAACATTTTCCACTGCTCCTTGCACGATTTTCTTGCTAATAATCTTTCCGGATGTAACATCGATAAGCATTGTTCCATTCTTATCCTTAATAAGTCCGGCTGTTACAGTTCCAAGATCTGCCGCTATCGCACTTAAAGTCTGTGCGTTTAAGTTATCAACAGAAATATAATGGATCACCCATTTACTTCCATCCCACCGCTTGATCGGCTGACCGGAGGCTGTTTGCCATAACTGGCCAACTTCAGGATTCACCGGAGCCGCAGAAGATACAATTATGCCACTTGGCCCTGTAGCACCGGTCGCTCCATTATCACCGTATACTCCGATGATACATGGTGCTGATTGATACGTGCTGCCATTTGTATAGGTAACAACTTCATAATTCCACAGATATTTTTTTGACGCCGTTATTGCTTGTACAGTTGTAGTCCATCCTGATGTGGACGCCGACACACCGCTTCCGCTTGCCGTTGCAAGATAATAATTCGTGATAGACTTTATTCCGTTTCCAGTTGCTCCTTGCGGCCCCGTTGCGCCAGTTGCCCCTTGCGGTCCTTTCGGGCCTGTCGCTCCTTGTGGCCCCTGGGGACCTGTTGCACCTGCATTTCCTTGAGGTCCTTGCGGACCAGTAGCTCCTGTTGTTCCTTTGTCTCCGTATATCCCGATTATTTTTGGCGTAGTGGTCGCTGTGGTATTATCTGTAAACGTAAATTTTTCATAGTTCCACAAGTATTTATTTGTTGCTGTCATCGTCGGAACTGATGTACTCCAACCGCTTGACGCTGTTGTAATTCCTGTTTTTGCGGAAGAAATCAAATAATATTCTGTAATGGTTTTTATCCCTCTTCCTGATGTCCCCGCCGGCCCTTGTGGTCCCGTTGCTCCTTGTGGTCCTGTAGCACCTTGTTCTCCTTTAATCTTCGCCCACTTATAAGATCCAACACTTGCAGGATCGGACTGATTGTAATCCACACAAGTACCGATATACGTTCCCACATCTTCTCCGCTGTTTCCGGTAAACGTTTTTCCTCCATCATTAGAATATTTAATGTGAAGATAGCTTGTCTTGCCGTTTGCGCCATTTGTCCCAGGAATCCCCTGCGTTCCCTGTGGCCCTTGGAGTCCTTGGAAGCGTGACCAGGTATATTTCTTTGGATCCGTGCTATCCGCTTGAGCAGAATCTACGTAAGTACCAATGTATGTAGACGGCGTTTCCGTCATCTGGCTACTTGATGTAGGATTCGCAACTGAGGAATACTTGATGTGAAAATAGGTGGACTGTCCGGCTGGTCCCTGCGGTCCAGTAGCACCTGTATTTCCTTGAGGTCCCTGTATTCCCTGTTCACCTTTAGGACCTTGTATTCCCTGCAAACCCGGGACTCCCTGAGGACCACGTTCCCCCTGTTCGCCTTTTATTTTTGTCCATGTATACTTCGTAGCATCTGTACTATCTGCCTGTGTATAATCCGTGTACTGCCCGATATAGAGCTTATTTGTACCATCCGTGGTGGAAAATCCCGTCTTGCCATCTGCACTGTTTGCGTAGGCGATATGTAGATACGGGGTCTTTCCATCAGCTCCCGGCTTTCCGGGTGTTCCGATCGCCCCGTCTGTGCCTTTGATCTTACTCCATGCGTATTTTGTCGGGTCTGCGCTGTCATTTTGCGTAAAATCAACATACATTCCGATATATTCCCGATTACTGTCGGATACAGAAAAATCTTTAGACCCATCTGCGCTGTTTGCATAAGCAATGTGGGTGTACTGTGTTTTTCCGTCCTTCCCATCTTTTCCCGGGATTCCCTGATCCCCTTTTGGACCCTGTATACCATCCAATCCCGGAGCGCCTTGTGGACCCGGAGGTCCCTGTTCGCCTTGCTCTCCTTTCTCACCTTGCGGACCCTGTTCCCCGTCTTTTCCATCCTCTCCATCCATTACATCCGTGATTGTGACCTCGTAATACCCACGTTTTATCCCATTTTCTAGAGCCTCAAATGAGTACACCGCCTTTGTATCCACGTCCGTAGCATTTACCGTAACACTCTTGCCAACGTAAAACTCTGTCCCATCTTTACTCCACCGGATTTCCAGATTACCCGTGACGTCCACGCCGTTATCGTAAGCGTAAGCTGTCAGAGTAGTGCTGCCGATACCATTTTTAAAGATGATGCCGTTGTTTGTGGCAATGGAGCAGGTGTAAATCTTTGTTTTGTTAATCAGATCCTCTACTTTCTGCAGCAAATCTTCCGAGATTTCCGACTGCAGCTCTTTAAAATTGGTAAAGACTGTCTTGTTTGCTTGCGGATTCGTGAAACTGCGAACCTGCTCCGATACTCTTGCACTCAAGTATAAGGTAGGAACGTACTCCTCATCTTCGATCTCCACGGTATCTCCGATAGCGGTATCAAAGTATCCCGTCACATCATAAGTCACGACCGGTTCAGATGCTGTTCTCAAGTCCGATAGCGCCATACTGTACAGTTTGTCTTTGTTATCCGTATCGTAGGATTTTGGCATAAAGATGTATCCATCTTCCTTGTTTATCAGGTTTGATGGAAATCTGTCCCTTGCCTGCGGCGCCCGGATATCTGGACCTTGTGTATAAAACTCTACTACGCCGTTCTCATCCAGCTCTTCTTTCTCAATTCCCTGTATAGTCAGTCCATCCTTTCCTGTTGGACGGATACCGGTGTACAGATTTTCGATACTGGATTCCTTCCGGATGCCGGTAACATTTTTCCCGTACCGCAGTTTGATATCTCCCCGGAACTCCCCAACTCCCGTGTTATTGTCTGAGTGTTCCCGATACACGTTCATTACAATTTCTTTCAGTGAATAATCATCATTTAACACAGTCTGGAACTCAATCTCCGCATCGAATACATTCGCCACGGAAAATAAACGGGACAGTACCGTTGCCTCACCTGTCCATTCGTTTGAAATCCGCTTATCTGACACTTCATTGATCCCGATCCGCACGGTACGTTCCGGATCAAAGGCAGTTACATATTCCTCAAAGCTCATTGCGCTTTCAGATTTGTACGCACCCACATTCTCATTGATCAATTCGAAACTTAAAGACCATGCTGTCGCAGTAACTGTAAATTCATCCTTTTCCACATGTACGATATTCAGATAGTAGTCTTTTCCGTTATATACAAAGGCTACTTTATTCCCTTCTACGATATACGCCGCATCCTCGTGTTTGGAACTTACCGTAAATGCGTATGTATTCGCTGTCCCCTGCAGATATTCATGGAGCTCATCGTTCCAATAATGCATAGAGTTTCGATGGGTGTTATCCAAAAATGCAAGCACCCTGTCATGTGGATTCAGTACGGCAATTCTGATTTCATTCATTATAAATATGCCTCCCTTATTTTTGCTTTAATCGTTGGCGGCGGACTGCTAAATGCCGAGTAGGAGAACTGGATCTCCGTCTCTCCCGGCGGTACCAGAAAATGCTTACTTCCTCGGATTTCATCTTCCATCCGCTTCATCCCGTTTACATAAACCGCTGTATCATTTCCATCAATATAGACCACATCTCCGGACTTATACCGGTTCGGCACATCTCTGTATTTTTCCACGTTATCTTTGCGGAACCAGATTTTTTTAAGATAGTTATGCGTAACCAGCTGATTCCCGAGATTCCGGTCTCCCCACTGCCCGATCCAGACCTGTATCTTCTCACACGCCATGTCTTTAATCTCCGGGATAGTAAAATAATAATACTGACCGTACCAAAAAATCCGTAGCCTGTCACCCTCTTTTAAAAAATCATTATGACCGCCACCCATCTTTAAATTAAACGGGTTTCCCTCATAAGCTGTCGGCTGGAAATCCAGTGTCTTGATCTTCTTGTTTTGTGGTGCGAACCAGTCCACATGCGCCGTATTACCAACCGTATCACTCTTGTTAATAGACATAGAGCAGATCACTTCATTTTCCCCTGTAAGAAACGCAATAGTCTGTGCTCCCGTCTGTCCCATCAATCCAGTCTCGAACCAGTGCTGCGTGTAACAGTAAAAGTTCTTTGCCCCACGTCTGCCCTCGCTGTCAACCGGGATAGTAAGTGTTCTCATTCCGCCGTTCCAGTGTCCGTTCGTAGCCTGCCCACCCTTTAAAGCCATTACGCTGTATCCGGCAACGTCCCGCACTTCCAGCGTTCCTTGTGTGGTATTCTCCGGATTTTGATGAGAAGTACCGTGATCGTCTTGAAACAGGCTATACCCCTCTGACAGTATCTCTGACGCCTTATAGTCTTCGCCGTCTGCTTCTTCGATCTTGCCGAGTTGTATTGCACCGTATTTACTGGCAATCCCAATAAATCCATTTTCATGGTTGTGAGTGATATCGTAGCTTACCGGAACGGATTCTGTACCACCATTTACAATAGTAAGCGTCTGATATCCGCTTTCCTGATGGGCAGTAAACGATTTTTCCGCTGCTGAATATTTCCGTGGATCACAACAATAAAAAGTAAATTCGCTTTTTACGTTCAATCTGCCTGGCTCCACATCTCCTACACTTGATTTCGTCCCGATAAAATATTTATCCGGTTCATCTGCAAAAATCAGCTTTGCCTGTTCCTTATTTAAGATTCCAGAGAGTTTGTTGAATTTTTCCTGAAACTCTCTAGGAGATGTGCAAAGCAACTGGTATCCAACTGTAATACTTCTGGTTGTATCTCGCTTTCCCGTATACTCGGACCCATCCACAAGATCAATTTCTCTCTCCGAAATTTCCGATCCCAAAAGCTCACGACCGGTCACGTACAGAGTTCTGTATCCATCAATCAAATTTTCAATATATGTCCCATCAATCTGCAGAGCCTCACTCGGCAGGGAACTCTTGCTCCCCGCCTTATTTGTATCCACAAACTCATACATGGCTTCTTTCTCCTTTCAGTCTCATCTTCATGCTCTCACGTCTTTCCAGATCTTTCTGCGTAAATTCCGCCGTAACACGCGCTGCTTCTCTGCCGTTATATTCAACCGGCACAACGATTGTGTATGTAACATTTCTGTTATAGGAATAATCACCGGAAAGTTCAGAATCCAAAGCACCTGAAGCTCGCATCCTCATATCTGTGTATAATGTTGGGATCTCCACAATGCTCTGCGTAGCTTCTGCAACCTTTCTGGACATCGACTCAATTCCAAGTGCAAATCCCTCTCCTACATAGACACCCAGCCCGGCAAATACTCTTGAAGGACTGTGAATTTTCGCTTTTGCCCTGACTGCCGCATCTGCAGCCGCAGCCATTTGCGCTGCAACTGATCTGATATATCCCAAGGTTGACGACATACCATTTGCGAAGCCTAACCCTATGTTGTATCCGCTACTGTATGCGCCACTTGCCCCGGAAGCCAAGGATGATAATACTGCAGATACCGTTCTGATTGCAATCGCCTGCGTTGGCTGCAATCCACTCTGAACACCCTCTTTTGCGCTATCTCCGAGCTTCTGTCCGGAGCTTCTTGCTTTTCCTGCGCCGGAATCAAATGCGCTGACAATGGACTTCACCGCACTTTTCGCTTTATTTCCAAGAGCATCCAGCCCATCATTCACAATGCTTACAGAATCTTTCATACTCTCGATAGATTTCTGCGCTGTTTTCGCATTCTTTGCAATTGACTTCATGCTGGAATTTACCGCCAATAACGCTGCTGCCATTGCAAGCACTCCAACACACGCTGCTGCGATTGCAACTCCGAACGCAGCCACTCCAACCGTAACACCAAGCACCGCCGCTCCTACTGCCAGTAATCCCACTGCAAGAGCAGCGCATCCTACTCCTGCCACAATCGTACCAGCTCCAAACACAGTCATTGCAGCACCTAATGCTCCGATTGCCACAGATGCCTGCAGTCCATACTCAGCGACAATTGGCAGAACACTTGCAACCAAAGCCAATCCTGCGCTCGCAAGCAGAACAGCTGCTCCTACAAGGACTGCTGCCGCTCCAAATGCGATCAGCCCAACAGCTCCTGCGGTTAAAACGGGTGCTACTGCTGCCGCTACGACCATTAATCCACCAATTGCTACGATCAGGCCAAACATGACTCCAATAGCAAGTGGCCCCGCATTTGCGAGAGAAATCGCAGATACAGTCAATACCGCAATTCCAGCCGCTGCCAAAACAACAGCTGCTCCAAACGCTACAAAACCGACTGCACCGGCTGTTAAAGTCGGAGCTACCATTTTTGCCACGATCAAAAGACCTGCGATTGCAGCTACCATTCCAACTAAAACGCCTATTGCTAAAGGACCTGCTTCTGAAACTCTAATTGCCGCATCTGAAAGCACCCAAAATGCAGCACTTATCAGCAAAATACTTCCTCCAAGCGCTAACATTGCAGTAGACATAGCAGTAAGTTTCTTTGTGCCGCCAGACATTGTGGAAAGCATTTTCATCATTCCCATACTCAGCCCAATTAAAGCGCCTACCATTCCGACTAAAACAGCAACGGCCAATGGCCCGGAATCCGCCACTACTTTTGCACCCTGCGCCAACAAGAAAAATCCACCGCTAATCAAAGCAACTCCGGCACCCAACATCATGAATGCTTTAGCGGACGCAAGCATTTTCTTGGAGCTTGAAGCACTGCTTTTACCAACCGCATCCTGTCCTTTGGAAATTCTGAATAATTTTCCAGCAATTTTACTTACTCCAGCTCCGGCAAGTTTTAAGATTGCCCCCGTAAATCCTGCTACAATGGGTATAAAAGGTTTTACGATTTTAAAGCCTTTGTATCCAGCAATCAGTTTCGGAAGTTCAGCGATCACTCTCGCAATGATATCTGCGTGTTCTTCCAGGAATCCTGCAAATGCTTGGAGCGCATCCCCAGCTCCTTGAATCGCATCACGGAATCCGTTCACGCTCTCTGTGGAGCCAAATGCTGGAATAAGTTTTCCGAGTTCTTTTCGGATTGCTCCAAATGCATCCCCAAAAGCCCCAGAAACTTGAGAAGCCTCTTTTTTCAAGATTTTCCAATAGGACTCCAAGCGAATCATTGTTGCTGGAATCCAAGTCTGCAATCTGGAAAACACGCTTTCTACTTTTCCGTTAAATTGATTGATCGCATCCACAGCCTTACCTTTAACAAAAGAATCGTAAATGGACTGCATTCCGCTTGTCACCGTTGCTTCAAGGTTTCCCATTGCTCCTTCGAATGTCGTAACTGATTGCGCGGCTTCTCTTGCCATGTCTGTCATCCCAATGTTGTTCATCGCCTGCCCCAGAAGATCGGCTGTGATAGCTCCATCTTCCATTGCCTGTTTAAAATCCTCTCCCAAAACCGGATTCAATTTAATCAATTCTTTTCTTAATCCACCGGCAAGCTGTGGACTCGCATTGACGATCTGATTCCAATCCTGCGCATGCAAAGCGCCAGATGCCATCGCCTGTGAAAATGCAAGTGCAACACTACTAAACTCCTGTGCGCCGCCACCGAATACAGCAACTGCATTTCCGACGGATTCCGTTAATTTCTCTGCGTCTTTGACCCCATTTGCAGACAGAGATCCAAAGGTTGACATTACATCCTGCAAAGAAAAGACTGTTTTATCAGCATAGGTCTTTAACGTTCCCGTTGCACCTGCGATTCTCTGTATTTCATCCTCAGCGTATCCGCTAAACCTCATAGCCTGTTGGAGTTTCTGCATTGCATCCGATGTGTTGATCGTTTCTTTGGTTAACCCAGAAAGGCTTCCGGACACGACAGATACAGCTTTTTGTCCAATTGCCATCATTGCTCCAAAGCCAATTCCACCTATAAGTGTACTTTTTAACTCTTTGGCTGACTTTGTGGCTGCTCCGAAAACAGATTTGAACCCCTTATCCTGTGCAGACAATATTGCCTTCACGGAAAAACTTTCTGCCATGCCATCACTCTCCTTTCATCATTCTGCCGATTATGTCCAATCTTTCATTTTTTTGCTTTCGGTTCCTCACACGATCTACTTCTTTTTCGTAATCAAAAAACTTTCTGAATCTCTGATAAACTGGTTTAGTCTTATTCTTTCCGACCTTTTTCTCTGCTTTCACAGCAAAATTCAGGAATGCTTGCAGATGATTTCGATAGTCCTTATCTACTTCTCTTAGCTGCACAGCCTCCATGAGCAAGGTGTATTCTGGAATTGTCAACCTATCCACTTCTTCAAAGCTCTTAAAGCCAAGATATCGGAAACAATTCAACGCCACCTCTCTGTAGGATTCTTCAAAATCTACATCATCAGCTCTCTCTTCTTCGCTTCTTCCTCTTCCATTCTCTGTTTCTCTTTCTCCACAGCGTCCACGATCTCGTCCGTAGCTTTTTTCGTAGCATTGGCACTCTTCAAGAAACCCATTACTGTTTCTGTAAGTTCATCAATATCTGTGTCCTCATCGTCGATATACTCATCCAAAAGGCCTCTTGTCACTCTCGGATTCTGCCCTTTATTCGCAACATCAAGAATGTTTACCAATGCATCCGGATCACCATTTATTAAATTCATAAGCGCATACCGGAATCCTACGTCTTTTTTTACTCCCGGCAATCCATCCACAGGCATATTTGTCTGCTTGTTGATTTCTCTCAAAAATCCCATTCCAAATTTAAACTGGTACACCTGTCCGTTAATTGTTAATTCCATCATATTTTTTACCTCCATTAAAAGAGAGCGGTCTCGCCGCCCTCTATGTACATGATCTATTCTTTACCTACTTTTGCCTTTCCTACTTTACCTCTGCCGATTAAGGCTACATCGTCAGAGGGCATTATTCCCCCTCTTTCACGCTGTCCTTAAACACATAAGCTGCTACTTCCTGCTGCTGTGCAGTTACAGTAACATCCCCTCGTTTTCCAGAGCCGTTAACACCAAAAGTAAGAGACACCTCTACATTTTCATCTGCCGAGGATGTGATCTCAAATTCCGTGAGATATCCCTGGAAATACATGCCCTTAAACTTATTCGGACCAGGTTCTGCCGGATCATCAAGGTTTGCTTCCCAGATTTCAAGCAACTCATCCGAATCCATTGCGTCCTCTAACTCAGAGATTAACTTATCTTTCTTCGCAAGGATAGCAGTAGCTGTGATTTCTGTTTCCGCAGCCCCGGGTGTGCGAATTGTTCCGTCCTTCGTTGCCGTAGAATCCGCATCCTTGCTTTTTGTTCTTCCATTTTCTGTCGTGAATGCAAGATTTTTCGCAGCCTCTTCTTTGGCTTTTCCTGCAAGTCGATACAAATAGACGATTTTCTTGCCAGATACCGCCTCTGCAAATAACTGTAGTCCTGTCTTAAACATGCTTTTTCTCCTCTCTAACTAAAGCTAAATTCTATTTCCAGCAACCCGTGTAAAAGAGGGTGCTTTGTTGTTGTATCCGGAAGAATCCTCTGATTTACATTCCGGACATCCCATGCAAAATTTTCGGTATGATCCAGTTTTCTGCATGTGGTTTTGATCGCCAACAGCATTTTTGATACCGTCCCGCGCCGTTTTGGATTGTCGTGCCAAATATGGATTGTCTGATGGACACTGCCAAACACAGCGGTCTTATTCGCATCATCGATCAATTGGCTGTCTGCGAGATAAACAAAAGGATACGGCGTACCATCCGGCGGTAAGAAGCCGTCATATACGTCATATCCTAATGCTTTGATCTCTGTAAGTAATTTTGTAAATAATTCTTGCTGTGGATCCATATCTCACCTCACAAGCTTTTGCAAATCTTTTTCAAACTGTTTCTTTTGCTCCTCAAATGCGGGTTTTAAATAGGGTTGGGCTTCCATGAATCGGGTTCCGAGTTCTACATAAGGCGCATACTCAGCTGTTGGTTCGACAGTGGCGGTCATCCCACCATCAGAGATGTCAATACCGATACTTCTTTTCAGTGTTCCAGTATCGACTGGAGCATTCCTCTGCGCTTTCTTTTGCATATCTGCCCCGTTTTTCCGTACAACTGTCTGCACAGCACTCATATCCATCCGCTTCTTCAAACCTTTATTCAGCTTTGCGATTCCTTCGATTTTTAACGTAGCCATCACTGCACCTCCGATACTACAAACACATGCTTTGTTCGCAGTTTCCGCTCAAAATCCACTCTGTATAAGGCGTTGCCTATTCGGATACGGTCAAACGGCTTTTTGTAATGCATCTGTAACCGCACCGTCTTGCTTCCCTGCTTTATGGATCCGTATACAAGGTTCATCGTATCCGTGCCGGTATCCGTCACACTGGCATGTCTTTTCTCTTCCCGTACAGTATCTTCTTTGTAGTCACCAGTAGCTTTGTCATACTCCCCAGGTGTGATCGACTGGAAGAAAACTTCTGTATCACATCTCAAATAAATCTCACCCTTCCTCGTTTTGATTCTTTTTGTGAGTCAAGAAAAGCCTGTATTTCATCCATAAATCCATCAAAATCATTGTCGTTGTAAGACATGCTTTCGCCCTCAACATTGTGTGATGACATACCCTCGGAACCCAACCGATTGAACCGGATCACTGCCACTTCCACGACAATGTGATTCATTTCCTCCGGTACTTCAATTCCTCCGAGCAGGAGCTTTAGGCGCCCTTGCACAGATCTGAGTATCAACTCCAGTTTCTGATCAAGAGAATCATCTTCGATTCCAAGAAGTTTTTTTAAATCATCCAGCATTCAATTTCAACTCCTTACGAATTCGCCATGATACCCTGTTTTTTCATTTCAGCAAGAATTGCATTGATTTTATTTTTTAAATCAGTCCCTGTTTCTGTGGACAAATCTGCAATCAAAGCCATCTGTTTTACGCCACCAAGCGTTGTTTTATTCGCCGCCAGAAGAGTGTAGCTTGGTCCCGCAGGTCCCTGTGCGCCTGGATCTCCCTTGTCTCCTTTCGGTCCTGCTACTCCTGGATCGCCTTTTTCTCCTTTTTCTCCTTTTGCTCCTGCTGGTCCTGCCGGTCCTACTGCTCCTGCTGGTCCTACTGCTCCTGCTGGTCCTGCCGGTCCTACTGCTCCTGCTGGTCCTGCAGGTCCAACCTGCTCGTTCTTCACGCCCTGCTCTAACTTATTCAGTTTCTCCGCTGTAATAACGTCATCATTATTCCATTTAGTTGGTTCATATGCCATAACTCATACCTCCTATTTTGCTTTACCTACTTTTGCCTTTCCAACTTTCCCCCTGCCTACCAAGGCGAGGTCTTCAGGGGGTACTATTCCCCCACCGACACTTTAACTACAGCTTTCTTGTTGTCATTCGGAATAAATTCTCCAGCCTTACCAGCTCCCTGCAGAGCTACTCCGTCAAAGTCTTCCGATTCAATCGTTCTCGCTGTGTTAATTCCAGTAAATGCTTTTGCAACTCCGGCAATATATGCATAGGCGCATTCTTTAGATTGGAATAATTCATCCGGAATCTCCTCTACAAGGAATCCCTTGAACTTCACAACCTCATTGCCATCAATGTTTACAGTAGAGTTTTTAGCAGCCGTATTCAGAGGATGATCCACAACGGCATTGTACAGATCGGAACAAACCTTAATTTTTTTCGTTCCAACTGCTTCAATATTATTGAAATACTTAGAAAGTTCATTGAACAACTTCAAAACATTGTCTGCCGTATAATCAGCAACGCTTAAAGTTTTTCCGGCAGATGTGGAAATAAATTTTCCATGCTGCTTATTAAACTGCTTTGTTTTTGCCCGAGACTGCAGTTCCAAGCGATCTGCTACCGCAACATCAAAATCATTATTTACGGTGTGGCGGTCAATCCCCTCATGGAAATTCCATCCCCAAGAGTAATTAACCGGTGTGTTAGTGTAAATAATCTCTGTTCTTTCTCCGAAACGGCTAGAATTACCGGTTCCCGTTCCAAAAGCTTTCGTAGCTGTTTTATCGTACCCAGTTCCAACCACAACCGGAATGTCTGATGTTTTTACATAAAAGGCTGTTTCGTTTTCTCTGACTCCATCCAGTGCCTCAAGTTCGCCGCCGAAAAAATCCGCGAAATAGGACATCTTTTTAAATACTGCCTGCAAAAGACTTTTAAACTCAAGCTGGTAGCTCCTTATCGGCATATCATTGTTGTCTCCTGGCGCAAATAACTGTAACATCATAAATTCTCTATTCTTCATCTTCACATTCTCCTTATTTATACTTTGCAAGTCTCTTTTCAAATTCAGACAACTGGCTTCCTGAGTTCGTCATGGTTTTTGGTGTAGTTCCGGTTGCTCTGGCGATCTCGGCTTTCTTAAGCTGGTATTCCACGATTTTTACAAGCTTATCAATTTTTGCATTCGTATCATCAGCGTCATTCCCTACAACAAAATCAAGAACATCCTGCGTTGCTTCAATTCCTTTTTCTGCAAGAATGCCTGTGGCGCTTCTGCTAAGCTCAACCTTTGCAGCCTCCTGCTTCAGTTTTTCATTCTCTTTTTGCAACTTCTCGATCTCGTAATTCTGTTTCTGCTCAGCATTCATTTTTGCCAGCTTTTCTGCCTCTTCCTTAGCACTCTTTACCGCCTGTTCCTGCTCAGTTTTCCATTTTGCGAATCTTTTGTTTACAATCGCATCCACATCCTTGTCTGTGTACTTTTTTTCTTCCCCGCTATCATCAGATGTGTTTTCCGGATTAACACTATCTTTCACCGCATCAGGTTCTGCTGTGTGATCTACGGTTTCTTCTGTAAATAACTGCAGCATTCTAAACATCCTGCTCTTCATTTTTCTTTACCTCCTAAAAGTTTAATGACATTCTTCATGGTCCTTTCCCCTAGCTTTTTACGCCTTCAAGACTTGGGCGCGAATTACATAATTGCTACATAATCCGGAAACTCATCGGCAATCAAGCGAATGCCAACGAAAAAGGAATCCACCAGAGTTTTTGATTTCTCTGACAGATTCCTGTATTCTATCTCAGCCTTTCCGGGAGATATTCTGTATTCTATTTCATCATCCGTTAAGTCATCAATCGACTGGATCAGCGTCTGCGTAAGCGCCGTAACGCCAGCACAAACAATGTCTTTTCCATATTCAGTGTACCCGGCGTGTCCAGAGATTTCAATTCGCTCTGGACGGATTCTCACCTCAATCAAATTACATCACCTCCAAAATGAGTACAAAAATACCACCAGCCCGCTCGACCGATGGTATTACATTGCATCAATTTCTACTTCTTTTACTAGATCGTTTAATGATTTTCCGCTATAAAATTTATCATTCATAACCTCATCTACATTATCATACTCTTTCGTATCATTACCATGCCACGCTTGATACGTTGGAATGTAATCTCTGACTTCAACTGTCACTCCCGATGCCAATCCTTTGTAAAAGAAAGAAATATCATTGCAACACTCAGATAAAATTTGTCTTAATTCATCTTTATTCATAATATATCGCCATTCTCCTTTCTTTCCTCTTTGCTTAATTCGCGAGTTGTCTTATTCTTCAGTCTACCGTCTTCTCCCCATGTATAGTCATGCGCGTGTTCCCCATGATTTCCATAAGGATGCTGCTTAGGATTCCCGTGTGCGGTTGTATGGATATCTTTAAATTTTAATTTCGACTCTCCGTCAAAAGCTCTTACATCTACTTTCCCGTCTTTTCCGATATGGTCTATTACCGCTCCTGCCTCTGCCATTTTAGGCGTTCCAGAATGTCCGCTGACAGTTTTATCTGCCTTTATTATATCAAACGTAGATTTCTTTTCAACCCTCTTCTTCCAAGTTTCAAAATCCATTCCATGTTCGGAATATCCATCCAGCCATTCATCATATTCTTTATCATCCATATATGCCGCCGTACTGCACCGACAGCGCGGATGCATTGGATGTGCATTTTCTCCAGGCATCATTTTCGATACCTTAAAATACTTTCCATCTAAAGCCCGGCAGATCGGGCAGGCAGTAGGCTCTGCGATAAACTCATACTCATCAAATCCATTACGGATATAAGACTGTTTCTGCGCTTCTGCCTGCACTCTCGACAGCTCCGTTGTCATCAATCGTTCTGCGTTAGCCAAACTCACTCCAAACCGCCTCTCAAGATGCCTTGCTAGTACTCTTGGATTCTTGCCCTGTATCAAACCAGTCTGCAACAGTTTGGACAATTCAGCTTTCAACATGTCCTGATACATCCAAATACGGTCCGAATACTTTGCATTGTGGAAAGAAGCGTTCACGATCGAATGTGCCATCTTCGCATTGTTCTGGATGGATTTTCCAAGGATTCCCGCATGCCGTTCAAATTCTTCCAGTGTTTTCTCAGTCAGAATCTGCTCAAAATACTTTTGCAACTCATCAAATCCGCCGACAAGATGCATTCCGATATTTGCTTTAAGCATTTCAAGCCTGTTGATCTTCATAGCTGCATTGTATAGCCGCATCTCTTCGTTGGCTTCTTTTGAAAAATTCTTATCCTTAACATATTGTGCTGCCTTTCGACTGTACGCATCAATATCCATTTTAGATACCCGCTTTTTTGCCTCTGCGATTGTGATCCCTTCTGATTTTGCATATCGTGTATAGAATCCATTGATCTCTTTCTGGATTTCATCCATCATATTCGCGTAGATCTTCTCGATCTCTTTCGCGTATTCCGCTTCGTCCTTGATATTCTTCTTCCTCTGTTCTTCTTCCCTATTCTTCCAGTACGTCCTGCTGCTCATCCGCCGCACCTCCGAACATCCGCTTTTCTACGATTGTTTGTTGCTTCTTTTCGTCCTCTTTCTCCATTCTGTCGATTTCCTCGGACGCATCTTTTACAATGGATAAAACTTGTAGCTGCGTTTCCTTAGATACAATGTCTTCCAGTGCCTGCGCCGTCTGCGCTTCTTCGAGGAGATTCTTGGGGATATTTCTGCTCGTCGTAAAATCAATATCTTTCCATGCGTCCCGATCTGACACATTTGTTGCCAAGGAGCAAAACAGCTTATATCGTTTTCTCATGGACTTTTCAACTTTGCGGTCGAACGTCAACGCAAGATTGCTCATAGACTGCAGTTTATACGCAAGGGATGTTCCAGAAGCGTTTCCAAAAGATTCATCCGAGATGTTTGCTACCATGCTCGTCTGGTAAATCAAATTTTCCAATCGGTTCAACAGATTTTCCTGCGTTCCATCTGCCGTAGGCTTGCCGAGAAACTGTACGATAATATCTTTTGCATTATCTGTGCCGTACAAGTTTATAATCCGGTTGTCGCGAATTTTATAAACGCCTTCCTCGTCCAGTTCGGCACCAAGCACTGCAAGATACGCTTCTGCGAAAGAATCTACATCATTTGCCTTTTCTCCGATCACTCGGTTGTATGTTTCTACCATACCGGCCACCTCTTCATACAGACCGATTCTCTCATCGTTCAGTACATATTCAACACAGTTGATGCGACCATATGGGTTCGGCATTCCCTCCTGCATCTTTTCTCCGTCAAATGGGATAATTTCTGTCCTTGTAAGTATCTCGCCATACCTTGTGACATTATCGTCTTTTTTCCCATATCTGACAGCAAATAGAGCGCGGCTCTTTACGGTATCATCGTAGACAACAAACAGTTCTTTTGGATTGCAGACTACTGTCTTTGTCTTTGCTTCTTCGTCCTGGTAAAAATATTCAAATGTATGTCCGTAGATACAGCACTTCTTCGCCAGCTCATATTCCTGATCGGAGATATCATTATCCCGGTCAAATTCAAGGATCGCATCTTTTATTTTTTCATCCGGATGCGATTTTTTAACTGGAATCCCATAAGCATATCCCAAAAAGGTCTCTGTGATATACCGTGGGAAATTTACAGCCAGTCGGTTATCCGGCTTCCATTTTTCCTTTTCCGGTAAACGGAAGACATCGTGGAATCCTTTGTACAAATTTTCAAGGTAGTTATATCTCGGCATCCGCTCTTCATGTTTTCGAATGTATTCATCCACCAGTGTCATGTTAATTTCTTTATCAGCGGAACATAAAAGCGGTTCCGGCAATCTGTATGGTCTTTTCCCATTCATTTTATATTCCTCCTCTAAAGGTCTTTAACTTTATTTTACCTTTGCTTATTTTCTCAGCGATTCCAGTAGTTGCATCCGGCGCATCATCGTGTGCATTTTTACCTTCTCTTTGATACTTATTCATATCTTTATAATAATCTGGCCATCTATCACGCCAATTCTTTGGGAAGTGAATGTGATCCATCACCCAAGTGGCGTTAGATAAAATCCTTGCTTTCTTGTTCTGTGACTGGTGGAACCACTTAATCGATGTTTTATTTGTTTGGAATTGTTGCTGCAAAATACTTTCTACGGCTCTCGCAAATCCTTTCCCTCCATTATTCGACTCAATATCAGCAATGTTTACTTTATGATCAAATAGCATTTTTGCTACTTTTCCTTCTGTGTGCTCCATAGCCTCCTGAGTATAGATTATATCGAGCACATAAGCTTCCATGTTGTACACCCCATAAGTAATGCTGCATAGGTAGTCACTTCCCTCATCAGCTGTATCGGTGTAATTTTTAATCTCCGTAAAGAGTTGATTCCCGCCAATATCCCGCGGTATATCTTCGTAAGTTTTAAATTTTGTGTATAGCCGTCCTTTTAAGTCAATCGGCTCTTGATTGTAGTTAGCGCTGGCAATATCTTCTCCCATCGCGCTTGTTTTATCTTTGTAAGACTCATAGCTGAGAATCTCCGGGCAGAGCATTAAGCGCTTAGTAGGATCCAGTAAAGCCTTATCTTTTATATGTCGGTATTTTTTATTGCTGTTTTGACACCATTCCAGTACTCTCCCCGCCAAGTCTTCGCTATGCCATCTCGTCATGATTACGATAATTTTCCCACCCTCTTCCAAACGTGACAACATCGTATCTGTAAACCATGACCAATGGTTTTCCAATACCGTTGCATTGTTTGCTTCCAGTGCTGACTTGATAAGGTCATCTATAATCATCAGATTGCATCCAAATCCTGTAGCTGTTCCGGTAGGCGATGTCGCAAGATAGTTGTTATAGCCACCTTCGAGGCTCCATAGATTCATGGCACCATCTCCGTACTTTATTTCTACTCCCGGGAATACGTCCGAAAACACTGGTTTACTTTCATCAGCTTTTTTCTCTTGTATGCTATTTCTCACATTTTTCGAAAACATAGTAGACAGTGTTTCATTGTAGGAACCAGTCATGATCTTATATGTTGGGTCATTCCCTAGACACCATTCCACAAGATTTCCTGCGGTTCTGCTTTTTCCGTGTCTCGGAGGGATATTTACAATACACACCTCTTCATCAGATTCCACAAATTCCTGAAGCCCATTACAAAGATTTACTAAAAACGTTCTATCGCTTTTATAAAAATCCGGTGCTTTTAATTGACAATAAAAAAAGAACTCACGTTTTGCAAGTTCTATCAAAGCCCCTTGTTTAATTCGTTCTTCCCTATCCATCGCCGACCAACTTCTTCAATTCTTCTGTCGTCAGATCTGCAAATGGATTTTTGGCTTCCACCTGTCCTTCGACGTTTATCTTATCATTCCACATACCTAAATGCCTGCCGAGAAGTTCCAGAGCCTTCACCTTGTCGCAGGGCTTCTGCTCCAATCCATCGCGCCCCTTTTTAATCGTTCCGAGGGCTCGCTGCTGTTCTTCCGTAAGATTCTCTGTAAGTTCCAATTCTACGGTCCGATACAGAATCGGTTCTCCGTCTTCTCCTACGAGCGGAACAATATTTCCATCTACTTCTGCTGTAGCCTGTTTCTCAACTACTTTCGCGTAGTCTGAAGCCTTGGAAAAAGCAATGGCAGCCAGTTCATTTAAAACTCGATCCTGCGTGATTTCCGTCCGCTTCTGCCGCTCTTCCATTCTTTCAGCAATATATTCTGCAACCTTAGCATTTCTTAGCAACTTACTTCCATTTACTGCCGCTGACTCTTCTTTCTTTACACTCGGATATGCAACGCGGTAAGCCCGTGTGGCATTCAAATCAATCAGGTATTCATCTGCAAATATTTTCTGTTTTTCTGTCATAGGACTCACCACCTTTATAGCATAATAAAAGCACCCATCTCTGGATGCTAAGAATTTAGGACTACTGCTGAAAGAATTAATAACGCCAACAAAAACAAAAATAACCAAATACACAATCAAAATTTATAAGAAAAATGAGGAACCTTGCAGTAGTCCACAACGGGTATAGCAGGACTCGAACCTGCGACACGTCGGTTAACAGCCGATCGCTCTACCAATTGAGCTATACACCCGTAGGATGCCTTTTATTGACACCCTTTACCCTATCCGCACTCGGGTACTGACACTAAATATAGATTGCTGAATCTATTTTTGTTTGTTTTGCAGATCTGCGGATATCTGCGTTTTGGTACCATTGCAATGTAAGTCCGGTGTGCACTCCCAGAACAGACCTCAGCTGTGCAGCCTGTATACTCACATCGCAAAGCGGAGCACTTGGAATCGAACCAAGGACACAGGGCGCGACCCTGCGCATCTACCATTGATGCTATACTCCGCATGAAAACACCGCCAGACGAGAAAGGGTAAAGTCCGGCGGTGTTCCGAATGTTGTTTGGAAAGCTTTTGGAGTCTTTCTTCTAACTCCATGTTATACTATATATTATTTAAAGCGGACAATGTGGACAAAACGGACAAACTTCTATTTTTCTTTCATCCACCTCTGAAATTCTTTCCTTGCGCTTTCTCCTGTGCAATTCCCTTTCATCTTCGCAGCCACTTCATCCCATGTCAGTCCTTGCATCACCTTGAACCGGATAATCCGCTGCATCCTTACCGGAGCTTTATTGATTACTCGCTCTGCTTTTACTTTAATCCGC
>OBZK01000667.1_pt1 | contig 20219 bp, 25 predicted proteins | sample 1495511 | NCBI WGS metagenome assembly OBZK01 (sample SAMEA2580233, study PRJEB22360) | human gut metagenome | biome: human gut; feature: human-associated habitat; material: faeces | place: Denmark | collected 2008/2010
TTAACTACATCACCTTTTTGTGGAGCATGTAAAAATTCTCCATTACCTATATATAGTCCAACATGGCTGACTGGATTATGAAAAAATACTAAATCTCCTGCTTGAAGATTATTTTTTTCTACTTTTTTACCTTTCGTTGCTTGCTGTCTTGATGTTCTTGGTAGATTAACATTAACTTTTTTAAAACAATATACCATAAGTCCAGAACAATCAAAATTACTAGGTCCATTTCCACCCCATTTATAAGGCTTACCTAAATGTTTCTTTGCTTCTGCTATTACTGTACCTGCTTTCCTCGTTGCATTTGTGTATCCTGTGCCATCTCCAATTATTATTGTTCCTTTTCTTCTTCCAAAATCATTACATTCTTTTTCACTAGACATTAATATATCTATTCTATACACTCCATTTTTTAAGCCAATCGCTCCTCCTCTGTCTGTTACTGTATAAGTTTTACCATCAATTTTAGTTCCAGGACATTTTGCTTGAATTTTTGTTTTAAATTTAAGTTTACTAGGTGCAGCACAAGTATTGTTTGAAGGTACAAGTCTTTTACCATCCATAGCTTGATAATAACCACCCTCCATAGGGTTATTAGATGGATAATAAGCTGTAAATTCTGCTTTTACTTCTCTTCCATTTAGCGTACCTTCACCACTACTAAAATCTGAACTTTCTTCTTTTTGCCCGTCTTGTCCTGCTGTCTTTTCATCCATGATATTTTGAAAGTTTAAATCTAAATCTATCTCATAATTTCCGTTACTGTCCCAGTTGTGTTTATCTGTGTCTATATAAAATAGCCCCACAAGTCCTGTATAACTATCCTTAACTTTTACACCTCTGCCAGTTATACAACTTACGTCGCCATATCCTTTTAAATTACAAGTTTGCTCTATTCCTTTAAATTCACTTTCTATATCTGTTGTTTGATTTTCTTGTTGTTGTATAACTTTTTGCATTATTACTCCAACATCTTTGAAAATCTCATCATTAACTTTCTCACTAATCTTGTTGCCATACTGATCTACAACTAATACCTTATTTTTCACATTCTCCATGCTTTCTGAGAAGCTTGTATTTATAAGATTTAAACCTTCTTCAAACATAACATTTAGCGTAACAATTCCTTTTTCAATGACATTAAACTTGTCTAAATTGGCTTCTATCATATACTTTTTCTTAGTTGTCTTACTAGCTTCTGTATATGCACTCATTATTGTATCATAACCAGTTACTCCAATAAACATCTTAGTATATTTAACATTAGTCTTAGGTATGTTTCCAATCGCAAGTTTATTGTCATTAAATACTTGTTTTGCAATGTCCTCAACTAACTTATCTTTAAAATTATATGATACTTCACTTTGAGTAAGTAAAAAACCCATATCTTTTGATGTGAAGCTAATACTATTGTTGCTAGAGTCTTTAGACTTATTAATTATCATTCCTCGATAGATTTCTTTATCATCTACATAAAAACATACTGTACTAGCTATAGGTATATCTATTTGCCTAAAATTAATATCAGAAGCTGACTGTACTATAGAAAACTCTAGCGTCCTTGATGGGGACTTATAATCGCCTGACCAAGTTACCTTTTCTACTATGTCAGTTATATTATAGATAGCTCCATTTTTTATATGGACCTGTAATTTTATATTATTAATTTAAATCACCTCACTTGCTCTATACATATAAAAACACCACCAAAAATGATAAAATGTATCATGAAAGGGGGTGTATGGCATGGAGTACTTTGAAAGTTATAACAATCATTGCTCAATTATAAATAAAAGAGTTTCTACTACATCTAAGTATTTTGGCACTGGCAAAGATAATACTAGAAAAATAATTTCTTTTTCTTGTTCAAACTCTGATGAGTGTAATATAACTGATGATAATGAATGTGAGTTATTTCAAGAAGCCTATAATAAATATAGGTAATTAATTTATTTTAAAACCCTTAACTGGAGATAATTTTAAATCAGTCAATTTACTTAACTTTAAAAAAGTATCCCAAAAATCTGATTCTCTATTATCTCCAAAACATTTATCTAAATATTTACAATCTGCACAAGGGAAATCTAAGTCTTTTTCATTGTGCATGAAGCTTTTTATAGCTCCAATTTGTATAAACTTGCCTATGCAATATAAGTCTTTTTCTGTTAAATCCTCTTTCTGCAACTCTATCACCTCACTTAAGGAATTGTTAACACCCAACCATCTTGTATGATGTCAGGATTTTTAATTAATTTTTTATTTGCATCATAAATCTTCTTCCATAAATCCCCATTGCCATAATATTTTTTTGCTAAACTCCAAAGGCTGTCACCTTTGCCTACCTTATGTGTTTTTTGCTTAGTATCAAATCCTTTTGTTAGGGGAACATCTTTTACAGAAGATAACTTTTCATCATTATTAGTATTTACTTTAGGTATCTGTATTCTTTTATATTCTTTTAAGTTTAAAGTGAAATATACATCTCTAGTACCATCTTGCTCTTTGTAGCTAAAATCTGTTATTATACATTCAAAATTTACATCAGTTTCTGTAATGATAAATCTTAATATAAACCCCTTTTCCATCCAACCTTTTAATAAAGCTACACAATCATATGGCTTTGGAAATCCTGTATAACCACAAAAAGGATAGTTTTGATTAGGAAAGAAACTAGATATATCTATGCTTCTAAGCCCTATCCCTCCAAATACTACTATCTCTCCTAGTTTAATGATATTTGTTGTATTTACTATAGAGTTTCCTTTTACTTCAAAAGATGATGGAAATATAGGAAATCTGAAAGTATTATCTGCTTGCCTAAGCCACATTTCCAATTACATCACTCCTTGCATAATAAAAGCACTCACATGAGTAAGTGCTTGCTATATTTTTATTGCTATTGAGTTATTTCAAATTTAGAATAAATATCAACTAATTTAATAACTTTTTTCAATTCATTTTGTGCATCTTCTCTTCTGAATCTATTATTCAAATCAGAACACTCACTCAAACAAAGTTTATAAATATTTACTTCATCTGTTTGTTTATCTTTATTTATATTCTCAAATTCTTTTGATTTATTTAACATTTCATTATACATATCAACGTCACATAATATTCTCATTAATCTACCTTTTACAATAAATCCTATTTCATTTTCGTTAAACCACTTTTCAATACTTATTTTTTCATCTAATTCTTTTATTAGTTGAGTTAGATTTATTGTTTTATTTTTTATTTTAAAATATAAATTTTTATCAAATTTGCTTAGAGCTAATAAAAATGATACTAAATAAATTTCTGATGTAGTATATGTATTCCCATTAGTTTTTGATATTAAATATAATGTGACAATAAATTTTTCTGAATTTCTTAATGACATTTTAAATAAATCTGATATCTTAGGAACTATATAAGATAAACTGTTATATCTTGAGGAAACTGTTTTCCCACTAATATATTTTTCAAGTAAATAATTTACATAATCACCTCTACCAGTTTCATCTAAAGTATATTCTATATCAATAAATCTAGCAAGATACCCATTTATATCAGTTCCATTTCCATAAATAACTTTTATAGAATTTGATAAAGATTCTTTGTCTATTCCTAAAACAAATATAAAATTTTCTAAGTTAAATAAATGCTTTATCCTTTCTAAAGTTTCTATTGCAAAAGTCGGTCTACATCTATCTAATTCATCTATAAAGAATACTACTGTTTTTTGTAAATTTTCTTGATATTTACTTAATTCTTCTTTAAAATTTATTCTTATTCTTTTCTGCTCAATGTACTCATCTACATTGAAAACATTTCCAGATGCATCAATAATTGCATCTTTTACCTTATCTTCAAGATGAACATCATTAGAACTTACTAAACCTGCTGTAGCAACTTTTACTACAAGAGGAGTTAGTTTTCTTATAAGTTTTTTACCATTTTCTTTTATATTATCCCAATTTGTTTTATTTACTTTTTCTATACTATCTTTCATTTCTCCTATTATGGAAACAAGTGGGTCTAAACAATCATCATTTTCCCATGCATTAAAATATATTACTTCATATTTGTTTATTAATTCTTCTTTACTTCCTAAATATGTTTCCCACATTCTCAAAAATGTAGTTTTTCCTGTTCCCCAAGGAGAGTTGATAGCCAATACCAATTGATTATCTACAAGTTCAAATAAATTAGTTAGATTTTCTATTTCACTTTTTCTATATAGCTTATCATGTTCAAACGGATTTTCTTTCTTTATTTCTATATTATTATTAAATAACCCCATATTACAATAATCACCCCTAATATAGTATTTTATAACAATATTATACTATATTCGTAAAATAGTTATATACTATATACAACAAAATTATGTTATTTTACATTATCATCACTTCCTTTCAATAAAAAAACATCTACATAAGTAAATGTTTTTAAATGTCTATATTTGTTTTTCAAAACCTTCTCCAAAATAATTTTCTAAAAATATATATCTGCAAACATTGATTTCATTTTTACAGTTAGGGCAATCAAAATAACCATTAAACATAAATTCTTTATATTCTTTACTATCCTTATCAACTGTAATGAATTCTTCACATTTTTCACAATAAAACGTAGTTTTATTATCATCATCTATGTATTGCAAGTATTTTTTAGAAAACTCTCCATCGACTATATCAAGATACTTGTTTAATACATACAAATTATTATAAGATATAGTTATATCAGAAAGTTTTCTAAAAAATTTATTGTACAATTCAACTACAACATTATATGTATAAAATAATAAAATTGGAATTTTACTATAAAAGTAATCTGTATATTCTAAATAATCTTTTTCTTCCAAGAAAGCAAAATTAAGCTCATCAGTTCTAGTTTTTCTATGTGTTGTAACTAGGTGATTTGCTTTATTCCAAATTAATTGTAAGCTATTTGTAGAATTATAATTATATCTTATATTATATAAGTCTTTATTATCTATAACTGGAAGATATGTTTTTCTGTATTTTATTTGTCTAATAGCAGACTTAATTATTTCTATTTTATTTTCCTTAGATATTTTTTCTATAGCATACTTATCTATATCTTGTTTATACACTAAATCTATAAACTCATCTGGATTTGATAAAAGCCATTCTAAATATAGAAGATTATCTCTAAATGGTTTTCTAAGTAAAGCGAATGATACTGATATTTTTTGCTTCTCTATAGCTGATAATGATTCGCATATAAATTGGCACATATCTGATAAAGTAGCACGAAATATATCGATTCCCATTGCACGTCTTGCTTCATCTTTATATCCATTTTCATACATTGCATCAATAATAGTTTTACTATTTTCTACTTTTATAGCAAACCTTTTAGATTCAGCTTCAGTTTTGAACTTAAGATTTATCTTTCTTCGTTCTTTTTTCTCACAATCCTTAAGAATACTTACAATTACATCATATATATACCAACAAAATCTTTGTTCCTTCCAATATTCTTTTGGTAGTTTAGTATAATCCGCATCTAACATAATATCACCTCTAATTTAAATTTTCGTTCTGCAACTTAATACTATTGCATACAATAAAGCAATTGAAGCAAACATAATATTCAAGTGTTTTATTTACATATTTTATCTATTTTGTGATATAATAAAAGCAAGAAGAACTACAATCTATTTGGTGTAGAGTGGAGTTCTATAACTGAAAGTTATTTGAATTTATGGAATTTGATTTTAAAATCAAACTCCCAACCACTCTTAGTGCCCGCTTTGAGTGGTTTTTTACGTTTTCTAAATAACTTACTTATTAAGTAAACTATATAGCTAGCTAAAATACTTGCTAGTACACCTTGTAAAAAATTATCCATACATATTCACCTCCCTTCTATACGTTGGGAGGATAATCTTTTGTATGAACTCCACTCTATAAATTGCAGATTACATCTTCTTGCTAAGATTATTATAACATATATATTTACATATTTTCCCTATCTATTACTTTTTGTATTATAATCAAATCCTTTCAATAAAAAAGCACCTACCAAAAAGTAAGTGCTTTCTTTTTTTATTTAGTTTTGAATCCACATAGTTAATATAAAACTAGAACATTGTTACTAGCAAAAGCAAGTGCATTATTATTTACATACCACATAGTTAATATAAAATTGGAATTAAGAAAAAACGAGGTGTAAAGATAGTCTCTTTACATACCACATAGTTAATATAAAATCTCAAAATAAGTTGAACATCTTCAACGCTTTAAAGCATATAATTCCATTAAAATTGCAACGAGTGACTAGTGGCATTTTTTAAATTACTCTAGTGCTGTACTTTCCCAAACATTATAAGCTAAACTTGAAAAATCTTCTATTGTTATTTTATCCCAAACAATTTTATCTATAGTATCTTTTGAATACTCAAAAGTTAAAACAGCTTGATTTGATTCTTTCCCATAAGTATCTTGTACATCTGAGAAAAATTTAAACTTATAATTGTTTATTTTGTCTGGATAATCTTTTATAACTCTTTCTATACTACTCTTAGCATCAGAATATGCTTTTGTAATCATCATCTTTTGAGTTAAATTACCAGTTAAGTTAAATTGAAAAATCAACTCATTTTTTTCTTCTCCATAACTAACCTTTATAAGGTTATCGCTATATTCTTTTAGTTTGTCATTAATATCTGCTTCAAATTTACCATTTTTACTTATCGCTAAATTTTTATCGTTTTTTATCTGCTCTATTTTGGCTACATTTTGTTCATCTTTCTTAGAATTATCTTTATCTCCTGCAAACAGATTAATTAGAAATACTATTATTACAACAAAAAAAATTAAGCCTACAATAATATTCACATTGATTTTTCTCTTTTCTTTTTTCTCTTCTTGATAACTTACTTTTCCTTTTCCTAAGCACTCTTTTTCTGTATTTATATTCCTGGATTCTGTAACATTTTCTTCTCTAGTTACTTTCATATTTTTTTCTACATAATCTTTTATAGTTTTTGCTTGCTCTTCTTCCTCTACATTAGAAAAAGCAACTGCATTTTTACTCTGCAAAGCTTTAAAAGTATTAGTTTCTAATTTTTCTCCTTTTCTAGCGAACCTTACATACCCTTGTGTCATTCCATTCTCTTTAAAGTTTATAACTTCAATATCTTTATATTTTATAATTTCTTCATTCTTACTTAGAACCCCTTGATTTCTAATTATAAGCTCATCTTCCATTAATTCTACTTCATATTTTCCAGCTGACTTAAAAGTATATTTGATACCCATTCATAGAATCCCCCTATTGTACTAAATTATATTTATATTATATCATAAAATAATGGAAATATTATACTCCTCCAAGACGAGCTATGTGTATTTTTCTAACCAAAGCATCAGCTATTTTATCTATATCAGCATCTTCTCTAACTATTATTGTATCTGCTAATTTAGCTATATTAAAACTTCCACTATTTTGTCCGCTTCTATATCGATTAGCTTCTTGCTTGGTTAGAACCATTTCACCTTGATGCAGCCTGTGTACTTCATTATCTCTTTTTACTTCTCTAAGACCAAAGGCATTTCTTCCATCATCTTTACCATTACCCCCAGTTATGATTTTTTCAACAGTTTTTATAGTTGCTGTGAGAGGGTTATTTCTTACTTTATCAATTAAACCTTGCCACCAATCTTTTATACCATCAATTTTTTCCTTTACAGCTTTGGCTACATTAGTTATTGTGGTTTTTATAGCATTAAAAGCTTTATTCACTATAGTTCTCACAGTTTCAGACTTTTTATACAAAGTTACAAAACCAGCAACTAATCCAGTTATAGCTATTATAACCAATGCAATTGGATTTGCTGACATTGCTGCATTCAGTGCCCACTGTGCTGCAGTCACAACTCCCATTGCAACAGCAGAGCTAATCATAGCAATTTTTTGACTCACAAAAGCTATTACTTGTAATGTTATACTTGCTATAACTAATGCACCCTGAGCTACAAATTTCACTAAAGAGCCAACTAAATTTACTGCTATTGTTATTCCTGTTATAACTGCTTGCCCAGCTATTTGCATTAATGCGAATACAAACTTGGCTACAAATATCCCTGCTGTTGTTGCTGCTTGAATTCCAACTTTTATGAAGTTAGTTATTAAGTTTACCACAATAGCAGTTCCTGTTATAATCGCATTTGATGCTATACTAATTAATCCAAATACAAATTTACCTATGAATTTCCATCCTGCTATTGCTGCTTCTACCCCAGACTTTATTATTGATGCAATAAATTTAGTAGTCAATGTTACACTTGTTATAACTGCTTGACCAGCTACCTCCATCATGCCAAATACAAATTTTCCAGTAAGTTTAGCACCTGCTATTACTGCTTCTACTCCTATTTTTATTAACGCTGGACCAAATATAGTTCCAAGAACAATCGCTACCTTTTTTATTGCATCTTCATTATCCTTTATTGTTTGTTTAAAATTCTTAAGTTTTTTTATTATTTTATCTACTTCTTTTTTAAAACTTTTAGAATGTTTATATGCATAAATACAAGCAGCTCCTAAAGCAATAATCCCTAAAGCTACTAAAGATGTAGGACTTGTTAAAAATTTAAGAGTAAATCCTAATTTGCCTAGCAATGGTACTATCTTGCCAGTAAACAACATAGTACTTCCTACAACGAAATTATATGCTCCAAAAGCTAAGACAACTCCTGCAATAGTAGAAATAACATCCTTAGCTTCTGGGCTTAAATCCATAAACCACTTTGTAACCTTACTTATTTGCTCTGCTACAACTTTTATTGCAGGTGCAAATACACTATTAATTTCTGCTCCAAATTCGCCCCAAAGTAGTTTTACACTATTCATAATAGTTTTAATTGAGCTACCAGCTGTAGCTATTTGTTTTGCTGTATTATCAACTGTTCCACCACTGTCTTTTATCATTTCTACATATTTTTGATAATCAAATTTTCCTCCTCTTATAGCATCTACCAAGTCTGGTCCTGCTCTTTGTCCAAATGCTTCAATTGCCATTCCGGTAGCTTCTGCTGGGTCTTTACAAGATTTAATAGCTTCAACTGTTTTACTAAATTCTTTTGTAGCATTTTTACCTTCTGAACTCCATTTACCTATTGCTATTTTCATACCAGCTAGAGCAGTAGTTGTGTTAACTCCTTCAAGTTGCCATTTACCAAGTAAAGCAATACTTTCATCAAAACTCAAGCCTAAATTTCTCATAGGAGCACCATATTGTACAAGAGTTGTTGCAAGTTCTTCCATAGATATACCACTAGCCTGAGCCATAGTTGTTAATTTATCCATTGTACTTGAATATTCTTTTGTATTAACCCCTGCATCGCCCATAGCTCTACTTACTAATTGAACTGCTCTAACTGCATCAATTTTATTAACTTTTGCAAATTTGATAAATTGTTTTGTACATTTCTCAGCTTCTGTACTTGTATAACCAAATCTTGTATTTACTTCACCTAAAGTTCCTCCTATTGTTTCAAAAGTAGCACCAGAAGTACTAGCAATGTTTTTAAATGATTTTTCTAATCCTTTTGCACCATCACCAGTAGCACCAGTTGCTATATACACTTCATTTAATCCAGCCTTTACTTCTCCATATGATTTATAAGCTTTTTTTCCTAAACCTAATACAGCAGTACCAAAAGCTGTCATACTTAGTGCACTCTCTTTCATCTTTTCAGAATAAGCTTTTAAACTATCTGACATCTTTTGAACTGCTCCATTAGTATTTGAAAATGACTGATTCATACCATTAGTGCTTGATTGTGTTGAATTTGAAGCCTTTGAAACTTCATCTATTGCTTTTCCTGTTGTTTTCATAGAGTCGCCATATGTTTTACTTGTGTCATTTGCAATTTTCATAGCATCTTTTGCACTGTCAGTAACTTGTTTAACTTGCTTCATTTTATCTGAAAATTCATCTCTTAGCTTTATAATTGCTTGAAGTGTTTTATCAGCCAAATCATATGCCTCCTCTATTTATTATTTTTTCTAATATTTCATTTTTTTCTTTTATTTCTTTTTGTATCATATTATATATTATCTTTTTCTCACCAAATTTAATTTTCTTATATTCAGATGGTAATATTCCTTTATGCTTAAATACTAGGTACATAAGATTATAGTTACCATCTGATTCAATTAGTTTTTTATTTCTTCATCCATATCTTCATCTTTATTTATTGTAATAGCACTTAATTCATCTATTGCATCTTTTAATGAATCCATTTCTCCTGCTAATAGTAATTTTTTTATCAATTCTTTTGGAGTTGGTGAACCAAAATGTTCTAATAAATCTTTATTTTTAAACATTGGGCATCCTTCTAATATAGTTAATATTTTAGTTGAATAAATCTTTACACTTTCAATATCACCTTGTTTCAATTCAACTGCCTTTTCTTGTATTGAACCTAATTTTTCTGGGTCAATTGCTCTTATCTCAAATTCATAATTCCCACCTAACTTTTTACAATACATTTTATGTATTGCTGTTGGCATCTCTATTTCCCCTGCATCTAATGCTAATAATCTCTCAATTGTATTCATATAATATTCTCCTTTTCTTTAATGATATTCTACTGTATCTACAGGTCTCCAACCTGTAAACGTAAATGGACACTCTACTTCTCCAAGTTTATTAACTTCCCAATCAGCCAACGTTAAATCATCAAATGATACATTTTCGATTGCTATTTTTTCAGCTCCCCATGCGTCTGGGTCATCTAATTTAGTTATAAAAGTACATCTAGTATCTATTCCTTTTTGCATGTCAGATGACATTAAAATTAACATTCTAGATGTTGATTTATAAAGTGTCATAGAACCTTTACATGTAATACTTATTGTTTTTGTATCTATAACTGGTTGCCCTGCAATTGGAACTTCTTCTTTGTTCTTTTCTGCTTTTGCTTGAAAAGCCTTTACTTCTCCAACAAATTCATTGTTTAACCAAAGCTCACCTTTACTTCCAGACATGACTCTACTTGCTATAAAATCGCTCATTTCCTCACCCCCTGTTAAATATCAAAATCTATATAAAAATCTTCCATCGCATCTATAGTTGTTGCTTTGCCTTTTAAAAATACTTTTGCACCTGTATTCGCTTTTTTAATATCAAGTTCTTTCATATTTGTAGTGTTAATACCATTTTCATTTAGAAATTTTCTTTGTTTTTCTATATCTATATCTAATGTATAATTTCTTTCGATTAATTCTTCTTTTGATATTTCATCTAAATAATTTAACAAGGTAATAAGCAACAAACATTTATTATCATAGCTATTTGCCACTTTCCCTGAATAACCATCTATTATAATCTTCTTTATATCATTATGAATTAAATCCATTACATCTATTAATTTTATTTTCTTAAAACTTTCAGTCTGACCTAGTTTTACTTGTTTAAGAGAATTAACTCCTCGTGCTATTCTTGCAGCTCCACATTCTTTTATTAAAATTAATTCTCCGTTATCAATCTTAGCATTAGATGTATCTTTATCTAATTTTGTTATGTCAGTTACCTCTGGCAATATCGCATATGTTACTGATTGGCTTAGTGGTGTTCCTGCTATAAGTCCAGCTATTCTTGATGTAAAATTTTTAGCAGGTATATTTGTTTTATCTATAGTTACATCTGTCGTATAATTTATTATGCCTTCGTTATCTGCATCACAGTTAGCTAAAACAGCCTTGACTTTACTTTTATAGTCATTTCTTCTTTTTATAATCCAATTTTTTATACTTGTGTTTTCTGCTTCTGTAGCTTCTGGCATACATATATAATTAAAATCTACTGTTTCTAATAAACTTAATCCTTTTTCTAAAGTATCCTCTTCCCCAATAACATATAAAATAACTTTATTAGGCGAAGTTACATTACCTATAAAAGCTTGTTCTATATAGATTTTATTTTCTTCTGATAATTCATTTGGAATTTCTGTTTTGTCTATGAGTTCTGTTATTCCTAATGCTTTATCATCTTTAAGTAAAATTGTTACTACTCCACGATTTGAACGTTCTACCAGTGTTGAAATTACATGTTCGAAAACTATGTTTATTTGTGGCAATCCCATTTATCTACCTCCTATATCAATATTTATTTCTTGCATCATTTCATACTTTTCTTGTTCTATATCTGCATTATCAAAATAATTTATAGTTATTATATAATCTAGAAAATAACCTATTTCATCTTTTAAAATATTTGATTCTACATTTGACACGTCTAAAACTCTATCTTTTATTTTCAAATTTCTTGCAAATATTTTTTGTAACTTATATAAAACTTCATATAACTTTTTCTTTTTTTGCCTAGCTTGTTGAAAAAATTTTATAGATAGTAAAATACTTTTCTGATTTATAGTTGTGTTAATTGCTATTGTTTTATTAGGTAAAAGCTGTACTAAAAAACAAGATTTCTTACAGTCTTGTATATTATAATCATCTACGAATATATCTTCATTAAAATTCTTACTTATCTCTAATGTAAAGACATTTAATATATCTTCATATTTAAGCAACTAATCACCCCCAAATATTTTTTATGAATATATCAAACTCTTTATCTAAATCCTTTTCAACTTCTTCTGCACTCCTTTTTAGCATATAAACAGGAGGTATAAACGATATACCCCCTGGTTTTGGTCTGTAGTTTTTAGCTTTTCCAGTTCCTTGTCGAGTTCTATGCCCATATTCAACATTTGGTAAATATCCTTTTGGATTTTTAACTAGACGTACAAATTTATCTGTTTTTTCCATAGTCCAAGCTTCTCTTGACCCATCACTATTTTTTTTAGCTTTTGGATTTTCGAGCTTAACCCTACCTAATAGATTATTTCCTGCACTATCTGCTATTTTTTCTATTTCTCCTGGTATATTTTTAATTATCTTATCAAAGTCTTTTGATATATCTTCAAATCCATCATTTGCCATCTTAAAGCCTCTCTTTCAATGTTATAGGTATTTGTAGGTGGCTATCATAGTAAGAATACTCAGAAGCTATAAACGTCTTTATATCTCCATTTTTAAATGTTATATCAAGCATATCTCCAGCTTTTAAATCTATATTAGGTCTACAATATAATTCATGTGTTATTACTATATTTGCTATCTCTGTATCTAATAAACTCGGTATAGTACCTTGACTCACTGCACAAGGTACATTTTCTGCAATTATTATACCTTGCTCATCGTTTTCTGTAACCCCTGTTTCTTCATTTCTAAAACTCATACATCTTTTTATTGTCATTTTTTCAAAATAGGTATAAGCTAATATATCTGCATCTGTCATTACCACATCACCGTTTTTATAAACCTTTTTAATATTTTTTTATCATCATCATTTAACGAGATACTATAAAGCTCATTAGTAGATTTAGCTTCAGAAACATTATAAGTAACAGAAAAACCCCCTCTTGTTATAGATTTTACACTTCTATTTTCAGATACATCATCTGAAGTTTTATTCAATATAGTCTCTTTTAATATGACAACAACTTTATCTTCTATAAAACTTTCAAGAGCACTATTTAGTTCTTTTAAATTACAATAATCTAGTATTAAATTAGTGTATTTATTTATATACAAGTTTATTTTTGAATCATATTTATCGTCTTCCAAATCTAATATGATTTTTATATTTTCTAACATATTCATCACCTTCTAAAATCGAATACTAGAATCAAATATTATTTAATTTTTCTATTAATTCATCTTTTTTTAATTTTGAATATCCTTCTATTCCAGCATCTTTAGCCATACTTTTTAATTCATTTGATGTATAGCTACTCAACGCTGGGAGTTGGCGTTTCAACATATTTTACTGCTGCATTTGGTCTTAATAATTTAGCTCCTGCCACTTGCAAACCTCTTATTCCATCAGCAAAAGCATTCTCTAATCTCATAGCTTCTGTTTCATTTAATTGTGTCCCAAAGCCCAAAGCTGTTTTATGAAGTGTTAATATAGCAAACTTTCCAGCGTTTAACTCTTCTGAAAAAATTAATTGAGTACCATTTATGTTTGCACCTTCTATAATTCCATTTTCTAGAATTTGATAATGTCTTGTAAATCTTTCATCTAAACACAAAGACTCTAACACTTCTGCATTTATAACGCTAAATCTATTTATTTTATCAACTTTTTTCTTATTTAGTAATGTATTTGATTTAACTATCAAATCATATGCTTTATCAGAAGATTCTTTAGTCACAACTAATGTTGTTTTTAAACCTTCATCCAACACCTCTTTATCCATCACACATTGAGTTTGTGATGCTGCTTCTATTGTATGAGTATCTATTAATTCAGCGTTTGCTTGAACTCTATCAACATCATCCAATTTAAAAGCCCAGTATTTTTCTATGTTCATTTCCATTTCAGTATCTGGTATATCTAAATCGTCCCATACAACTTTACCTTCATAATCTTTTACTGCTACATTTGAAACGCTACCAAATATAATTTTATTACCTTTGATCTCGGTTGGTGGTGTTGTTATTAAACCCGCTATACTTCTTTCATAAAAATTTGCTAACAATCTAGCTTCCCATATTGTAGGAATAAAATTTGCTACTGACATATTATCACCTTAACCCTTCTATTATTTTTTGATTCCTTTTATCTTATCCCAATTTGCATTAATTTGTTCTGGTGTCATATTTTTTAATTCTTCCATAGTAAAACTGTCTCCACCTATAGTAGAAGTTTTAGGAGCACCTGCTGAACTTCTTAGTCTTTCATTTACTTGTTTTTCAACCCATTCTTTCCCCCATTCTTGTAAATTTTTTATATTTTCAAGTATTTTTTCAGCATCTCCATCAGTGCCAGCCATGACCATATTTGTAAACTTAGTTGGCATTTCTCTACTTGCTAAAACTTCTTTTGTATTATTCGCAAGTCTCTCCTGCTCCAATTCTTTGTCCTTTTTAGCTGAATTAGCTTCTATTTCTTCTATCTTGTTTCTCATTTGTTCTAATTGGTAAGCGGTTCTTTCTGCTTCATTCATTTTAGATAATTTAATACTTTCAAGTTCTTTTTCTTTTTCAGCTAATGTAGCTTTTAGTTTAGATTTTTCTTTACCTATTACTTTGTTTACCTTTTCTTGTGCCTTTTCTTCTATAAGAGCTTGTATATCTTCTTCACTAAGAGTTTTGTTAACTTCTTGTTGTTCATTTGTTAAGTCGCTTTCACTTGATGATTCGTTTATACTAGTCTCCACACTTTGTTCTGTAACTACATCTGGACTCTCTCCTGCAAGTAATTGTAATTTCATTTTTATTTTCCCATTTTCAATATTCTTCACTTTTTTACCTCCTAAATTTGAGTAATGCCATGTATTTAAGTCAAACATGTAGACTTATCCTAGTCTTTTTTAATGTCTATAACTAGTAAAAAGACAAAACAAAAAGCCCTTATAGGCTCATTTTCTTAGTTCATGATTTAATTTTTTTAAAAGTTCATCAGAAACTTTATTTATAGCTGTTTCATGTTCTTTTTTTAAATCTTTCATATGCATTTTCAAAACTATATCACTTATTAAGCTAATAATAAGCATTACATCTACAACAATACTTACTATTTGAAGCATCAGCCAACTCACCTAATTCACCTCTTCAAAAATTTTTATATAGCCTTCTACTTTATTTTAATAACCTTTTATTTATCAACTTTCTCATATGTCATTTCAAATATATCTGCTTTGCAAGGATATATTTCTCCTTTTACACCTTGTATAATGTAATCACCTTTATTGGCTCTCATAGTACCTTCTAATGTTTCTAAATCACAACTTACATGTCCATTAATACATTTTTCTTGTATAAAATTACAAACTCTATCATTCTCAATAAACCATTTCGGTTCTACATCATAACCTAGCCTAAAAGCTGTTATTTCAACTGGTTTCTTTCTAAATTTAGTCATCTAAACCACTTCCTTTTATTTTTTATAAAACACTCATTTGTATAAATACTTTTAACATTTTAGGAAATTGCATAGAAAAATAATCAATTATTTCCTCGTTTCTAGCCCAATCACTATTACTTTTCAATCCGCTTTCATTTAAAAAAGCATGTATAATCTCATGTCTAATAACTTCCTTTTCGTATACATCTAATCTTTCTAGACTTTCTTCGCTAGGTTTCATTTTAGAGATTACAATTTTCTTTACTGTATCATCTACAAAACCATCATATTTTTTTGTTAAAGGTTCTTCCTCTTCTGAACATCCTCTTATTATATTGTACTTAGTCCCTAACACATCAATTTCCATAGTACCTCCTTTTATTTAATATCTATATTATTTAATTCAGCCCACTCTTTAAAATTCATTGTGGCTGGAACTTCATATGTTTTACTATTGCCAATCCTTGCTGCCCTTGTAGCTCCTTCTATAACTTGAGCTGGAATAGTTGTGCAATTGCAATTAGTATGCATTGGCGGGAAGTTTTCTCCTACAACTGCATCTGCTATAGGAAATTCTTGCAAGTCTAACTCAGCACAATCAGAACAAGTATTATCTGCTAGATTAGCTAAATACTGATACATATCTACATTTGTTTCTTCATAACCTCGTCTACTTGCTTCATTTGCTATATAATTATTCTCTGTTTTAACTAATGACATAGCAAATTTAAAACTTGTATTTAATCTATCAGATATTCTTTTTGCAACTGCTGTATTTCCTTCTCCTCTTATAAACATTTGAGTCATTTCTGTTTTAAGTACATCTTTTAATTTATCTCTATTTGACCATATGCTTTCAGAATAATTTTTCCCACACCAAGGAAAAGATAGTATGTTTTTAATTATACTGTTATCTAATTTAGAAAAAGTTGTTCCCGTCCCAACATACTTTTGAACATCATATATAGTAGCATAATAATTTTCTTTAATAGAAGCTTTCAAAAGTTCTTCTACTTTTTTATGTTGGAATAAATAAACATTATTTATATTTTTATTCACTTGATAAAACAACTCCTCAAGTCTACTAATTCTAGACCTCATTGCTAAAACATTAAGCTCTAATAATAATCTTTCATCACCTGTTTTCTCTATCTTTTTTATATAAGAAGCTATATCCATTCTCCAAAACTTATAGTCTTTTCCTGTTAATAACTTTTTTGCTTGATTATAATTTATCTTATTATCTTCTGAGAACTTACTGTATAATCTAGCAATATTATTTTCAATTTCTCTTAAAGCAATATTATATTCTTGTTGCAATTCATACTTTATATTTTTAATATTTTTTAATTGAGCTTCTTTTCTCTGCTTTTCTCTACTTTTCCAGTATTCTATATTATTTTTCTTTGACATCTATAGAACCTTCTTCATTTTCATTTTCCAAACTATCTTCTTTATTTTTAATTTTATTTGGTATTTTATTAAAATCATAATCATCAAATAAACTATCTTTTTCCTTATCAATCTTTTCCATTTCTTTTTGAGGGTCTTGTATACTTGGAAATAGAGATATTATTGTTTCTTGGCTTAATATTCCAGTTAATTTTTGCATTATTTCAGCAGATTCAGCTTCATTACTTGGTTTATTTCTTGAAAACACAGGTTCTATATCTGTATATGAATATTCATTACCTTTTTTTATTTTCAGATAATCACATATTAGCTCTATTCTTCTCATTAACCCTTTTTTGAACTTAGCTTCTTTTATTCCTACTTTATTTTCAAGACTCATGAGTTTAAATGCTAATGATACACCACTTGCATTATTTGAGAAGCTTTCATCGCTCATATTAGGAACACAAGAGAACTTATGAATATCATTATCCAATCTGTTTTTATAATTTTCTAAAGCTGTATCTTGTATATTTTTTATTAGATAATTAGCTTTGCCTTCTTCATTTATAAAATTTATTAGATATTTATCGTTTAAATCTTTTTTATCTTCTTCATCAACTACACTTCCCGACACAACTAAAACAGCATGAGTAAACATCTCAAAGTCATTAGCTGTATCAGATTGAGTCTTATCATAAGCATCTATTAATTGTATTACTTTTTCAAAATCCCCATAAAGTTCGTCATTATTTATATAAGTTATTATAGGAATATCACAAAAAAAACACTCTTTTTCATCATCCAATGTTAGAGCGTCCCCATTTTTTGTATAGTATTCTATTTTGCCATTTAAAACTATGTTACCTTTATCATTTAGAATAGGTTTTCTATATACTTCAATCTTTGTTATCTCTTTAATAGTATTATTAACTAGTTCATTTTCATTATAATATCTTATAGCAAATACAATATCTTCTTCCAAAGTATTATCATACACAACTATTAACTCTCTAGGGTCTATAGCTTTAAATCTTATATTTAAATTTTCATCTAAGTACAAGACTTCATAGGCATATCCAAATATACTCTCATACTTTGCAATAGTTACGTTATTATCTGCTTCATCATTATATTTAAATATATCATTTAAAGTTTCTAAAGTAGTTTTATCATTTGATGTATAACTAATTGGTTTACCTAAAAAATATCCTGTTGCTACATCAGTTATATAAGAAGCATAAGAATGTGCCAATTTGTTTCGAGGTTTATTTTTATTTTTGTATGCCCTATTTAATATTTCATTGTCATTATTATAGTACTTATACATTTTATTCAATCTATTCTTTTCTTTTTTATGTTTTTCTATATATTCTAATATTACATATCCTGTTATTTTGGCATCTTTATTTATTTTTAATTTTCTCATGAAAAACTCCTATATACAATATTTTTCTCTATCAAATTTAGTTCCTGCCTTTGAGTCAGTATAGATAGCATATCTAAGTGCATCTAATACATCATCCCACTTTTTAATGGGTTCTCCTGTGTTTTTATTCCAAGCGTACATAAAAATTTCTTTTCTAAATAAATTAACATTGTCATAAACTACAAATAAAGTATTAGTTTTAATTCTTTTAGCTACAGCTTCAACGCCAGATAATACAGCTTTATCAGCATTAAAAGCTTTTATACTATTTCTTTTAAATGCTGCTAAGTGTTCGGGTCTAGCACTATCACAATAAAACTTTATATTTCCATACTTCTCTTTTATATTCTTAGCTTTATCTATCCAGTAATCAATTTCCTTGTGTTGAGCTGAATGTTCTTCTAATAGATATAAATTACCTCTATCATCCTCACCAATTACAACAATAGCTCCAAAGTGTTCATATCCCCAGTCAACACCTGCAAAGTATCTTACAAAATTAATATCATTTAATTTATCCTTAGAAATATAATGAATATCCTTATTAAAATCTTGATAAACTAATCCATCTGCTGACACCCATAAGCCATTTATATCTCTGTCATAAAAAACGCCACTTGGAGTAGATTTTTTAATATTTTCTCTGTATCTTTCACTTAGAAATATATTATCATCCAGTCTATAATGAAAAGATTGAATAACTTTACCATCTGTTTTATCTACAAAGTTAGTTTTTAACCAATGCTCTGGTTGGTCTGGGTTAGTATCTACAAGTATTCTAGCACCTTCTCCACTACATCTTGATTTTATTTCATTAAATACTTCTTCATTTGCAACTGTACCTTCATTTATATATGCTCCAAACGAAGTCATACCTCTTATTCTTCCTAAATCATTCGTTTTTGAGTGTCCAAAGCAACATACTTGAACTCCAAAAAGTACAAATCTATTATGTTTATCGAATTTAAATTCAATATCATATTTATTTGTAAGCTCATTTAGTACATTTCTTTGTAATGCTCCTAAATCTGCACCTGCCAAGATATATTGAGGAAGCTTAATATCTAGCTCATTAGCTATCTTTCTAACCCTTCTAAGTTCAAGTAAGAATAAATCATTGTCAATTATTGTTTTGCCAGTCCTTTTAGCACCATAATTAATCAACATAAAGTAGTCATTATTCAAAGCAAAATCAAGAACTTCAAGTTGTTTACTATGGTATAATTCATCAATCATTTTTTATCACGCTTTCAAGCTTATCAAAATATCTATCAAGCTTATCTTCTTTGCTTTCTTGATTATTTATCTTTGATTTTAATACTTCTACCCTTGCTCTTTGCTCCTCTGTAGCCAAATTCCAATCCTTATGAATCATTTCATCATACTGCTTGATTAAACTCCTTAACTCACTCATAGCCCTACTCTGTGCATTAAGAAAAGATGCTTGCCTATCCCATGCAA
>OBZK01000718.1_pt1 | contig 18467 bp, 19 predicted proteins | sample 1495511 | NCBI WGS metagenome assembly OBZK01 (sample SAMEA2580233, study PRJEB22360) | human gut metagenome | biome: human gut; feature: human-associated habitat; material: faeces | place: Denmark | collected 2008/2010
AAGCGGCAGCTCCGGCAGCAGCCGATATGGCGTCTGCTGATGTGAAGAAGAAGGACCCGGACAAGCATTACAAATTCGGTTATACCTGTATGGATGGAACCAACCCGTTCTTTGTCACCATTGAGAAGAGGATGAGGGAAATGGTTGAGGCCAACGGCGACGAGCTGATTGCAGTGGATCCCGCCAATGATGTTACTCTTCAGATTACCCAGGTAGAGGATTTGATTTCCCAGAACATTGATGCCATGTTCATGAATCCGGCAGAGGCAGAGGGAATCCTTCCGGCCCTGGATCAGCTTAAGGAAGCAGGAATCCCCATCGTGGGATTTGATACAGAGGTAGCGGACTTGTCCTACCTGATTTCCTACACCGGTTCTGATAACTATAACGCAGGCAAGGTCTGCGGCGAGGATCTTGTAAAGAAATGCCCGGACGGCGGGGATATCATTGTACTGGATTCTCCTACCATGAACTCTGTTACGGACAGGACAAACGGATTTTTAGATGCAATTGAAGGAAAAGGCTTTAACATCGTTGCACAGCAGGATGCCAAGGGCAATCTGGAAGTTTCCATGGGTATTGCAGAGGATCTTCTGCAGGCTCACGGCGATGTGGTTGCCATTTTCGGAGGCAATGACCCCACTGCACTGGGAGCACTGGCAGCAGCCAACGCAGCCGGTCTTACAGACTGTATGATTTACGGCGTGGACGGCTCTCCTGACATCAAGGCAGAGATGGCTTCCGGGGAATCCCTGATAGAAGGAAGCGGCGCACAGTCTCCTGTTAAGATTGCACAGTCCGCAGTGAATATCATGTATACATACTTAAACGGCGATAAGGTAGAATCAAGATATCCGGTAGAAACCTTCCTTATTACATCAGAAAATGTAGATAAGTATGGCACAGATGGATGGCAGTAAGAGATTAGTCTGAAAAGTGCTGGGCCCCTGCGGGGGCCAGGCACTTTTTATCTGACAGGCTCAAAACGCAAAAGCACGGCAGGAAACTCTGTCAGGAACCATATGAATAGAAGAACAGGCAGGTGAGATTATGAGTGAAACAGTTCTGCTTCAAATGAAGAACATCCACAAATCATTTCCGGGAGTCAAGGCGCTTCAGGGGGTGGACCTGGAACTGAGGGCCGGCGAGGTCCACGCATTGCTCGGTGAAAACGGGGCAGGTAAATCCACGCTGATTAAGGTTCTGGGCGGCATCTACATCGCAGAAGAGGGCGAGATTTTTATTGACGGAAAAAAGGTAACCATTGACGGGGTAAATGCATCTCACAACAACGGAATTTCCATTATCCATCAGGAATTGGTACTGGTACCTCACATGACTGTGGCGGAAAATATCTTTCTTGGCAGGGAGCCGTCAAAGGGGCTATGGGTCAGCCATGAGACCATGGAAAAGGAAGCCCAGCAGCTGCTGGATACATACCACATGAGCATTGACGCTGGGACGCTGGTCAAGGACCTGACCATTGCCCAGCAGCAGATGGTGGAAATCGTCAAGGCCATTTCCTATCGCTCCAGGATTCTTGTGATGGACGAGCCCACTTCATCCATATCGGACAAGGAAGTGGAATTTTTGTTCAGCACCATGAGAGAGCTCACAAAGAAGGGCGTGGGAATCATATATATATCCCATAAGATGGATGAGCTGGAGCAGATCTGCGACCGGGTTACTGTGCTGAGGGACGGAACCTATGTGGGCACCGAGAGGGTGAAGGATACCACAAGGGACCATCTCATTGCCATGATGGTGGGCCGGGAGCTGACCAAGTATTACACCAGGGATTACATGGAGCCCGGACGGGTGGTTTTAAAATGTGAAAACATTGCAGACGGAAAGATGGTCAAAGGGGCCAGCTTTGAACTGCGTGAGGGGGAAATCATTGGTTTTGCGGGGCTGGTAGGCGCCGGAAGAAGCGAGACCATGAAGTGCGTCTTCGGACTGACGCCCGGCTGTACCGGTGAAATCAGCGTGGATGGAAAAAAGGCGTCCATCAAATCTCCTATTGATGCCATGAAGTTCGGCATTGCCCTGGTGCCTGAGGACCGGAAGCAGGAGGGACTGTATAAGGTACAGAGCGTCCGGTTCAACTCCACCATTGAGGTGCTGAAGAGCTTCATAAAGGGCATCTGGGTGGATGCGGACAAGGAGGAGGAGATTACCCGGCAGTATATCGAGATGATGGATACCAAGACCCCGTCCCAGGAACAGCTTATCGGAAACCTGTCCGGCGGAAACCAGCAGAAGGTAATGATTGGAAGATGGCTGGCCACCGACCCCCCGTGATTTGTTCTGGACGAGCCGACCAGGGGCGTGGACGTGGGCGCCAAGTCTGAGATATACGCAATCATGAATGAGCTGGTGAAGAAAGGCGTGTCCATTATCATGATATCATCAGAACTGCCGGAAATTCTCAACATGAGCGACCGGGTCTATGTCATGTGCGACGGCCGGATAACCGGGTGCTTCAGCCATGAGGAATGCGTCACCCAGGAACAAATCATGAAGCTGGCGGCAAAGTAAGAAAAGGGGGAAAGTCAAATGACAACCAGATTGCAGAAAAATGTAAAACAATATTTCAAGGATAATATCGGCATCATCGGGGCCCTGCTTATTTTGTGTATTTTCTTATCCGTGTTTCCAAAGACCAGCGGCTCCTTTCTGACCCAGAAAAATATATTCAACGTGCTGAGACAGATATCATCCAACCTGTTCCTGGCCTGCGGCATGACCATGGTCATTATCCTGGGGGGAATTGATTTGTCCGTCGGATCCATTATCGCCCTTTCAGGCTGCTTTGCAGCCGGCTGCGTGTCCCGTTACGGCCTTCCCATTGCAGTGGGCGTACTGGGCGGCGTGCTGGTGGGCACTGTGGTGGGTATGTTTAACGGCGTTGTCATATCAAAGACAACCATACCCCCCTTTATCGTGACCCTGGCCACCATGAATGTGGCAAAGGGACTGGCCTATGTATATACAGGCGGTTCACCTGTGCGTGTGGTTACAAAGGAATGGCAGTTTTTAGGAGCCGGGTACGTGGGCGGAGTTCCCACTCCTGTTATTCTTCTGGCAGTGGTGCTGGTTATCACGGCCATTATCATGAATAAGACAAAGCTGGGGCGCCATATCTACGCGGTGGGAGGCAATTCCCAGGCAGCCAGATTCTCAGGCATCAGCACGGCCAAGGTAAAATTCCTGGTACATACCTATTCAGGAATCATGGCGGGACTTGCAGGCGTGGTTCTGGCCAGCCGACGGCAGGAGACGGAGCCGAGATGGACGCCATTGCGGCTGTTGTGGTGGGCGGCACCTCCATGGCAGGCGGCTCCGGTAAAATCGGAGGCACCATCATAGGCGGCCTGATTATCGGCGTGCTGAACAACGGACTGAATCTGCTGAATGTAAATTCCTTCTGGCAGTACGTGGTAAAGGGAACTGTTATTCTCCTGGCTGTTTTTGTGGATTACCTGAGAAACAAAAAGGCGGAATAGAGTCTGGTTTACGGCAAAAGCGTTTCACGGCAGTGGGGCGCTTTTTGTCGAAGCCAAAGTTTTATAAAAAGTTCCTATGAAATATTACAGATGCCCATGTTTGAGGTATAATGGGGAAGGACCGGGCAGCCGGGGGCATGCCCGGACAGCCGGGAATATGACCGGCAGCCGGGAAGTTAAGCCAAGAATAGGGAGGCGGGAACCATATGAAGATAGGGACAGGTCTGTTAATCCTGACAGCGGGCACCATGCTCCTGCTGGGGGGCTGCGGCCATGGGGACACAAGCGGGCGCCAGCATGAGGCCAGGCTGTTCGGGGCCACCTATATGACCAGGAATAATCCGTATTTTGATGTACTCAATGAGGGGATTGAAGAGGTGGTGGAAGCCAACGGCGATATCCTGCTTACCCGGGATCCCCTTCAGGACCAGGAAAAGCAGAATGAACAGATTCAGGAAATGATAGACGAGGGCATCCAGATGCTGTTTTTAAATCCCGTGGACTGGGAAAAGGTACAGCCGGCCCTGGATGCGTGCAGAGAGGCGGGAGTCGGTATCATCAATGTGGATACGGTGGTGAAGGACCGGGACTCCGTGATTTCCATTATTGAAACGGACAATTACCAGGCGGGCCAGCTCTGCGCCCTGGATATGATGAAACGAAAGGACCAGGCTAAAATCGTCATCCTTGACAACCCCATACAGACCTCCATTACCAACCGGGAACAGGGCTTTCTGGACACCATAGCGGACAATCACAATTACCAGGTGGTATACAGGGAAGCTGCAGCAGGCGAGATTGAGGTGTCCTCCCATGTGATGGCCGACCTGCTGCGCCGGGACATCAGCTTTGACGTGATTTTGGGAGGCAATGACCCCACGGCACTGGGGGCTCTGGCAGCCCTGCAGCAGGCCAGGAGGGAGGAGGGCGTCCTGATTTACGGAATCGACGGCTCTCCGGATTTCAAGGCAATCCTGGATGTGGGCTATGTGACGGGAACCAGCGCCCAGAGCCCAAGGTCCATAGGAAGGAAGGCGGCTGAGACCGCATACCGATACCTGGACGGGGAGCCGGTGGAGAAATACATAAGCCTGCCCAGCACCATGATTACGAGGGATAACCTCCATGAGTTTGAGATAGACGGGTGGCAGTGAGAAGATGGATACGAACATGGATAACAGGCGGGTACGCATCCTGCAGCTGGGCATTCTGGCGCTGAATGTGGTATCTGTCATGGGACTCAGCATATTTATATATGCCACAATTGAAAATATACGGCGCAGCTATGTGGCCAGGGAGTTTTTAAGCGGCGTCCAGGCCATTGTCTGGTATCCTTACCGGAACATCTGGCTCTGCGCCCTCCTTCTGGCTCTTCTGGCAGGCAGTATGTTTGTGCGGGACCGGCTGTTTCCGGACAACAGCAAGGTGATTCTTTTCAGCCTTGTGGCTGATTTTGCCATATGTTTTGCCATTATCATACTTTTGAATTTTAATTACAACGGAATTCTGCTGCTGGTGTTTTCCAATGTCATTCTCTATGCCAAGAACGGGAAATCCAGGTATTTTCTGGCGGCAGTGGCAATCGGCAGTTTTATACTGGCTGATTACGAACTGCTTTCCATTTCATACCGCCTGTATTCCATACAGGATTATATTTCATTTTACAATGCAACCACCCAGCAGTATCTGCTCAGCAGCTATAATATCCTGGTATCCCTGAATGTAATCATGTTCGTGGTGTACTGTGTGAACATTATCAACCAGCAGCAGGGAAATCTGGACGAGATACACGCCCTGAATGAGCAGCTTCAGGATGTGAATGAGCAGCTTCAGGAGTATTCCGTGATGGCGGAAAAGATGGCCGAGACACGGGAGAGAAACCGTCTGGCCAGGGAAATCCACGATACCCTGGGGCATACCCTGACCGGAATTGCTGCGGGAATAGACGCCTGCCTGGCTACCATAGGCACGTCGCCCCGGCAGACAAAGGACCAGCTGGAGCTTATTTCCAAGGTCACAAGGGACGGTATTAAGGAAATACGGCGCTCAGTCAGTCAGCTGCGCCCGGACGCCCTGGAGCGCTTCAGCCTGGAATATGCCATCAGCAAGATGGTATCTGACATGAACGCTGTGTCCGGCGCAAGAGTGTATTTTGACTGCCAGGTAAAGAACCTGAAATTTGACGAGGACGAGGAAAATGCCATATACAGGGTTATCCAGGAAGGAATCACCAATGCACTGCGCCATGGTCATGCCAGCCAGATATGGATTACCATAAAAAAGGAGGATACGGACATCCTTCTGCAAATAAGGGACAACGGAATCGGATGCAAGGAGATAAAAAGCGGATTCGGAACAAAGCATATGAAGGAGAGGATTAAGATGCTGAGCGGCGTTGTTACATTTGACGGCAGCGACGGATTTACTGTTAATGCAAGAATACCAATCCGATGGGGGGAGACTTATGATTAAAGTATTGATAGCCGACGATCAGGAATTGATTCGCCAGAGCCTGCAGATTGTACTCAACAGCAGGCCGGACATAATGGTTACGGATGTGGCTTCCAACGGACAGGAGGTCATCCGCAGCGTGAGGAAGAATAAACCCGATGTCATACTGATGGACATACGGATGCCCAAGCTGGACGGTGTGCAGTGCACGAAAATCATCAAGGAAAATTATCCTCAGATAAAAATTATTATTCTCACCACCTTTGATGATGACGAGTACGTTTACAATGCTTTGAAATATGGTGCCAGCGGATATCTCTTAAAGGGCGTGTCCATGGATGAACTGGCCAATGCCATCACCACGGTATACAATGGATGGGCTATGATTAACCCGGATATTGCAACCAAGGTGCTGAGGCTGTTTTCGCAGATGGCCCAGGCAGATTACAGCATACTTGTGGGCGATAAGAATGTGGATGAGCTTACAAAGACAGAGTGGAAGATCATAGCCCAGGTGGAAATGGGGGCCAGCAACAGGGAGATAGCTGAGGCCCTTAAGCTGTCTGAGGGAACGGTGCGCAATTATCTCAGCACTATACTGAACAAGCTGGATTTGAGGGACCGCACCCAGCTGGCCATCTGGGCTGTCCAGACCAACGTGAGAAAGCGGCTGGGCACATGAGATTTGACCGGACCAGTGTACGGGGATCGGGAGAGGTCAAGATGTTGGCAGAAGGAAGGATGAGATTGGGATGAAGGGATGGAAATGGACACTGGGGTTGGGAGCAGCCGTGTTCCTTCTTGCAGGCTTCCTTGGATGTATATATAAGTACCATGAGAAGGAGATTGTCCTGGAATTCGGCATGTTCACGGGAAGCAACTGGGATGTGGCCAGTGCCAGCAGCTTTGTCATGATAGACAAGGCCATAGCAAAGTTCGAGAAGGAGCATCCCGGGGTGAGGATACATTACTACAGCGGAATCAGCAAGGAGGATTACTCGGAGTGGTGCGCCAGAAAGCTTTTAGAGGGAAAGATGCCGGACGTGTTTATGGTGCCGGACACGGATTTCAACCTGTATTCATCCCTGGGAGTCATGAAAAACCTGGACGAGCTCATTGAACACGATGCCGGGTTTGACCGGAATGATTTTTTCACCACTGCCCTGGATGCGGGAAAGTACGACGGACACCAGTGCGCCCTTCCTTATGAAACGGTTCCCGTCCTTTTATTTGTCAACAAGTCCCTTCTGGCGAAAGAGCAGATTGAGGTGCCGGGGGAGGACTGGACCTGGGACGATATGTATGAAATCTGCCGTAAGATAACAAAGGATGTAAACGGAGACGGACTGCTGGACCAGTTCGGAACCTATAATTACAGCTGGAGAAATGCGGTTTACACCAGCGGGGGAAGGTTTTATGACGGGGATCAGCAGCAGCTTCCCTTTACAGACTCCCATGTCCTGGATGCCATTAAATACATGAAGCGCCTTAATGACCTGAACCAGGGACAGAGCGTGACCCAGGAGGATTTCAACAAGGGGAATGTGGCGTTCATGCCCCTGACCTTTGCGGAGTACAGGACCTATAAGACATATCCTTACCGGATTAAGAAATATACCAGGTTCCAGTGGGACTGCATCACATTTCCCGCGGGCAAGGAGGGGGAAAATCGTTCCAGAGTTGATTCCCTTCTCATGGGAATCAACAGCAATACAAAGCATGAAAAGCTGGCGTGGGAGTTTCTGAAACAGCTGACGGGAAATGAAGAGATGCAGATGGACATATTCCGGTATTCCCAGGGAGTGTCTGTGCTTAAAAGCGTTACCGGATCCGCCCAGGCAGCTGCCATTATACAGGAGGACATGGACGAGGGCGAGCAGGTTATCAACAGCAGCCTGCTTTATAATGTAATTGAAAATGGGGTCATAGAGCCTAAATACCAGCAGTATGAGCAGGTCATGAGCCTGGCGGACGGTGAAATATCAAAGATACTCATGGAAAACAGGAACGTGGACAGCAGCATGAAGATATTCCAAAGAAGCATTACCAAGTATTTACAGCAGCAGAGGTGAGCTTTATGCATGTTTTATAAGAGCAATACAAGCTCATGGAAAGAAAGTCCGGGCCGTAATCATCGTTACACTGGTTTGTGCAATGATTACGGCCCGGACTTGTTTCATTTATTTGTTCTTAGTATGGTATGCGGTGGGAAGGTTCCAGTCGTACCTGGTCGCCAGGAGGCGGATGAGCACCACCAGGATTGCGCTCAATATCATGGAGGCATCCCTGGAGAGCCAGCCGTTAAGGCATACATAGCACACGGCCCCGGCAATGGAGGCGGAGGCATACACATGCTTGCGCAGGATATACGGGGACTGGCCTGCCAGTATATCTCTCAGGATACCGCCGCCCACGCCTGTGAGGACGCCCAGAAAGATGGAAAGGAAATGATATTCCCCATAACCGGCTGTCCCTGCGGTATTGATGCCGGTGACTGTGAATGCACCCAGTCCGACGGCATCAAACAGGTTCATCATCTTCTCATAGGCCGAGATATACCGGCTTTCCAGTATCTGCTGGTTCAGCCACACCAGGATGAAGAGCACCATGGCCGTGAGAAAGGCGGTGTACACGTAAACAGGGTTCATGAACAGGCTGGGCGGGACGATACCCAGTAGGATGTCCCTGAGCATACCGCCGCCGACAGCAGTGGTGACGCCAAGAACCACCACTCCCAGCAAATCCAGACGCTGTTTGATGGCTACCAGGGCACCGGAGGACGCAAAGGCCACGGTACCGATTATTTCGATGATAAAAAAGATTGAGATATTCGATTCCATAATACGCTCCCGGCCAATGGCTACAGCAGATAAATCTTGTTCTCCCCGCAGATATCGCGCATTTTGGGGGGCCAGATACTAGCCTGTACTTCACCGATATGGGCGCGGTCTAAAAGCAGCATGCACAGACGTGACTGTCCGATACCGCCGCCAATGGTGTAGGGAAGCTGGCCGTTTAAAAGCATTTTATGATAGGGAGGTCGGCGGCGGTCCGCACATCCCGCCTTCTTAAGCTGGTATTCCAGGGCAGCCTCATCCACGCGGATGCCCATGCTGGAGATTTCCAGGGCGCACTGCAAATGCTCAAACCAGAAAAGAATATCGCCGTTCAGCTTCCAGTCGTCATAGTCAGGCGCACGTCCGTCATGGGGCTTGCCGCCGGCCAGTTTGTCGCCAATCTGCATCAGGAACACACAGCCGTGCTCCCTGGTAATCAGGTTTTCCCGTTCCTTAGGAGTGTTATCAGGATACAGGTCCTCAAGCTCCTGGCTGGTGATAAAGTAAATATCTTTGGGAAGATGTTTGACAGCCTCCGGGTATTTATACCACACCTCATGCTGCATGTGCTTGATAATTTTGAAGATCTCCCGTACCGTATCCTTCAGGGTGTCCAGGGTGCGCTGCTCCTTTGTAATGACACGTTCCCAGTCCCACTGGTCCACATAACAGGAGTGAAGGTTATCCAGCTCCTCGTCCCTGCGGATGGCGTTCATGTTGGTGTAAAGTCCCTCGCCCGGCTTAAAGCCGTATTTCTTTAAGGCCATACGTTTCCATTTCGCCAGAGAATGCACCACCTCCAGGGTTTCGCCGGGTAGTCCCAGCATATCAAAGGAGACAGGACGCTCGGTGCCGTTTAAGTTATCATTAAGTCCGCTGCTCTTTTCCACGAATAAGGGAGCGGAGATACGTTCAAGGTGCATCTCCCTGCCCATTTCCTTCTGGAAGGTATCGCGTATGTATTTGATTGCGTCCTGGGTCTCCCGTATGGAGAGGCGGGGATCGTAATCCTTAGGTATGATTAGTTCCATCTTAAAAACCTCCAAACTAGTTGAATTCATTACATATGTTTCTTATGGTATCATCATTGGGAAAAACGTGCAAGTGCTTCCACCAATTTTTTATGCCGGAAATGGCCTGAAAATGAGAAAATCCCCTGGAAAGATGCTGAAATACGGAGTTACACACAGATAAAAACATGGTAAAATAGAGTTAAAAATGAAATTGGGAGGTAATGAGATGAAACGTACAGTAAAGATATGGCTGGCAGCAGTCATGAGCGGAGTACTTCTGGCGGGAGGCGCGGCAATGACGGGACAGGCCCCGTGGGGAATGGAGGCCCAGGCCCATTCAGGCAGAACCGATGCCAGCGGAGGACACCGGGATAACAAGAATGCCAGCGGGCTGGGAAGCTATCATTACCACTGCGGAGGTCATCCGGCACACCTGCATCCCAATGGAGTGTGTCCCTATGCAGGAGGCGGGGAAAGTACCCAGACCCAGACCCGGGCCCAGACAAAAACCCAGACACAAGCCCAGACTCAGGCATCGGCCCAGACCCAGGCACAAGCCCAGGCGCAGACCCAGACCCAGGACCAGGCTGAGGCCCGGGCAGCTTCCGGGGCAGAAGAGGCTTCCGGTACTTCGGGCTGGCATCAGAATGGGGCATACTGGAACTATATCTGCGAGGACGGAACCCGTGTGATTGGATGCTGGAAGCAGATTGACGGTGTATGGTACTCGTTTGACGGTGACGGAAACATGAGGACCGGATGGTACGGGGAAAATGGTTCTCTCTATTACCTGGGAACAGACGGGAAGATGGCCGTGGGAACCTGCGTGGTTGATGGAAAGGAATACCGGTTTGACCAGGACGGGAAAATGATATCGCCGGATAACAGGTAGGGTATGGATGAATGGATGGTAGTATGACAGGAAGTACGGCAGGAAGTATGACAGGAAGGACAGCAGGAAGTATGGCAAGAACGACAGGAAGTATGGCAGGAGTATAACGGGTAACATAACAGGAGCATAACAGAAAAGGCGGGCCCCCATTGGAAATAGTCAATACGGGCCCGCAGTCATTTGTCATTTTTTGTTTTTATTCAAACAGATCCATAAGCTTCTTCTTCATTTCACGCCGTCTGTTATCTGTTTCTTCGGAATCCAGGAAAAACCTGCCTTCCTCTTCTCTCAGCACGTCGCCTTCCTTAACTTCCTTTGGAAGATGGCTGACGGGAACAGAGATGCGTTTCCTTAATTCGGTTTCACATATGGCCAGACCCTCTTCCAGCCGGTCGATGATATATTTCATATAAAAATCCTTTCTGTGGGTTTGGTTTAAGGCTTGCACTGCTTACAGGGTTCATACCCCTCCTGTACCAGTTCATCCCGGGATGCTGTCACGTCTTTGCGGTTCTCAGGTTTCATCTGGGTGGCAGAGGCGCAGTCGGGGCGGTGGAATTTGCCTGTGTTGGTATTTATGACATAGCTGGAGCGTGTGGAGGGATCGCCGGTCTCATTTTCAGCTGCGGCCCCGTTGTCAGTGTCTGGCGGTCTGATTGCCGCCGCTGCCGCCGGGAACCGCGGCAGTGCCGGTACTCCATGTAATTGTCTTGCCGTCACTGAATGCGGTAATGGTTCCCTCCTCGTCTGTGCGCAGTACCTGGCAGCCCGCCTTCTTAAGCTTTTCCATGGTTTCCTTATGTGGATGGCCGTAGGAGTTGCCCTTTTCGCACTGGATTACCACCCAGGAGGGGGACACCTTTTTCAGAAATGCGTCACTGGTGGAGGTGCTGCTGCCGTGATGACCTGCCTTCAGAACATCTGCTTTTAGCATTGCGCCGTTTTTGATAATATCTTCTTCAGCCTGATTCTCTGCGTCACCGCACATGACAAAGCTGTTATCGCCGTAAGTAAGGCGGACGCCCACGGACCAGTTGTTCAGGTCGCTGCCATAGTCTTTTACAGGGGAGAGTATGGTGAAGGAGGCGTCTCCCAAATCATAGGAATCCCCGGGGGTGGGTTTTGTGATTTTAAGTCCCCTGGAGGCAATGGAGTCAAGTACGTCCTCAAAGGTTTTTGTGGTGTGCTCCACAGGTGGAAGAATGACCTTGTCAATGGGAAAGGTATCAATGACCTTGTCCAGGCCCCCGATATGGTCGGAGTGGGGATGGGTGCCAATTACATAGTCCAGCTTTGTTACGCCCTGTGCTTTTAGATAAGAGATTACGGTGCCGGCCTGGTCATTTTCACCTGCATCAATAAGCATGTAGTGTCCGTCTGATTCGGCCAGTATACTGTCGCCCTGGCCCACATCAATAAAATGCACAGCCAGCCCATAACCGGATGGCGCGGTTATGGATGAACCCTTATCCGGTGAAAAGGAGGGGGAGGAATCCGCGCATCCTCCCAGCAAAAGCGATATTGCACATAAAATGGATATTATCAATATTCGGATATTCTTTAATTTTGTCATAAACTAGTCAGCCTTCCTGTCTTAATAATTACATATATACATGTGACGATAATCCCTTTGGATAACAGCATCGCCTACAGATGCCGTCATTACCGGGAATCCTGCGCCTGGACCGCGCTGCAGAATGCGGTATCCCACTGGGGGTAGGAACGTTTTAAGGATACAGGTCTGCCGCCTGTATCCAGGAAACAATGCCTGCTCTCGCCGGTGGTTTTGAGTTCACCGGTGGCTGCATCGCGCATCTCATAACCAAGGGTCATGCGGATGGCATTATATTCTTTTACCCATACATGTATCCTTACATGGTCATCAAAACGTACCATGGACCTGTACTGGCAATGCACCTCCAGAACCGGGCTCATGATGCCGGATGCTTCCATGGCCTTATACCCGCAGCCTATCTGTTCCATTAGGTTTACCCTTGCCTCCTCCATCCAGCGGATGTAGTTGGAATGGTGCACACAGCCCATCTGATCGGTCTCGTAATACTGTGCGTGATGTTCGTAGTCTTTAAACATAGTTACCTCCTGGTTTTATTCGGAATCCATTTGACCCTGATACCATAATTCAAATCCTTCATCTGTCATATCCCTGGTATCTGTCTGGTAGTAGCCTTTCAGCTGTTCTTTGAATTGTTCCAGGTCCTCGCGGCAGTTGTGCGTGGGGAATCCGGATGTTTCCAGCAGACGGCATGCCGTGACAGAATGCACGATAGCCTTGTCCACACTGTCCTCTGATTCAGCGTATACGGAAGCCAGGGTATTCTGGACATTGGATTCAGCATAGGCATTGTCGCCATCCTGGTTAATAGACTCCAGCGCCTTGTGGAGGGCGGACAGTGCAGGAGAATACTCTCCGCGCTCATGGTACATCTGTCCCATATTGTAGAAAGCCACCCCTTTTGTGTAGGAGTCGGCTGTTTCCGACCCGGAAGCCTTGCCATAAAAATGTTCTGCGGCATCATAATCCTTTAAAGCATTATAAATCCTTGCTATACGGATGTAGGACCAGGTCTGGTCGCTTCCATTGGATTCCTGGATCTTCAGGGCCTGCTGATAATTCTCCAGAGCCTTTTCATAGTCCTCGGTTTTCTTGTATGCGTCTCCTAAATCGGATAGAAAAATGGCTGTATACTCAGAGTCCTTTCCGCAGGCCTTTTTTATAGCCTTCAGACCTTTTTCATAATAGTTCAGGGCCTCGTCCATATGGCCGGCATCCTTACAGACGTCGGCCATGGTGTTATAATCCCATGCCAGTTCTTCTGTATTGGAAGTCCTCTTGTCCACATCCGCGCACTCCTTCAGATAAAGAAGGGCCTGGTCATAGTTTTCCAGTTTATAGTATGCCATACCCAGGTTAAAATAGAGCGGACCGTTGGCCGGTTCATACCGCTTGCCGTTTGAAAAAACTTCGTCCACCTTTGCCTGGTAATAATCAGCAGCCTCCTGATATCTTCCTTCCTCGTAATACTGGCTTCCCAGATTAACCTCCGGCTCCGGACCCATATAAAAGGTGAGGGTTGAATGTCTGGAGTTACAGGACCTGGACATGAAGATGAAACACAGGAGAAGAATCACTCCCAGTACGCATTTGGCAGCGGCAGACCCCTCTTTATAGTGTGACATATCAATCTCCATTCCATCCGGAAGCTTGTTGGAGGTATCCGGCGGATCAGGGGAGATATTTGGAGGCTCATGGGAACCATCCGGAAGCTCATGGGAACTGTCTGAAAGCTCACGGGAACCGTCCGGCGCTCCCTGGGTTTCGTTCAATCCTTCGTTTTGGTTTTGGCATACATCAGGCCCTTTATCTGTCTCATTCATTATTGTTTTCCTTTCCGGCAATATGGCGGCACATGGAAGTCATGGAAGTATTATACCATGAAATTTTCCAAAAGACGAGTAGGCGGAAACAGATGTTTGCATCCTCTCTTTAAGAGCCTCTCTTCATGGGCCTCTCGTTATCTGCCCTCTGCGGCTGCCCTTTTGTCCGGCTTACCGAAGCTGCCGGGCTTTGGATGATTCCGTTGATTTACCGGCTGCAGGGAGAGCTTACCTGACCCGGGACGGCGAACCTAAACCCGGAGAGGATTTTATACAGCTTATGTATATTTTGAAATTTGCTTACATATACTGGTAATAAATGGACCTGTCCTCCGAACAGATACCCGGAAGCAGATTCAGACCAGATATTATCAAAAAGAAAAGGAGCGCACGTTTATGGCACGGGGAGTAAGAAAGTCACCGGTTGAAAAAATGCAGGGAGAGCTGGCGGATGTACAAGCATCCATAGCACAGTATGAAAGCTGTCTGGAAACCATGAGAGAAAAGGAAAAGGCACTGATGGAACATATCCAGCTGGAGGAATTTAAGGTGGTCAACGAGATGTTAAAGGAACGGGACATGACCATAGATGATTTAAAAGAAATGCTGGCAGGAGGGGACGTGACGCTCAGCGCATGATACATGAAAAACGGTATAAGCGGTAATTTGGGAAACATTCGGATTGGGCAGCCGGCAGGCGGAATGGGTTTTCACGGGGCACCCTTTGGCACACGGCTTTGGGCGAAGCAAGCGTATTATACGCTCTGCCGGCGTTGCCGTAAAAATACCGCTGCAGCAGGCCCAGGGCTGGTTTCAGCATCAGACAGGGTGTATAGAAAGCCCATGTCCTGCTGAATGGGCAGACAAAACGGGCAAGCCCATACTGTACTTGCCCGTTTTGATTACATATCAGAAAAAAGTTGGAATTTATTCCGGGTTCATTTCTTTGGCACATACCATATAATAGTGCCGTCCGTTGGCGCTGGTTTCGTACTCCGCCAGTTTTTCCAGCGAGGAAGCCTTTAAGTGCAATACTTCCTCTTTTGCTGAATTCCCATTGGATAAAAGTAAATCGCATAGTTCCAGACACCATTGGTATTCTTTGTGGGAAAGGGCTGTTTTGGCCGCGTCCAAAACAGTCTGCACGCCGCCGATTAACGCAATCATCTTTTGTGAATGTTCTTCAGGGGACAGGGGGTGCAAATGCGTGGGGTTCCCGTCGAACCATCCCAGGTAAGCCGAGTAAATGGACCGTACCGTCCATTCCACACAGCCATAATGCTCTGCCAGATAGGGAAGACCTGCATATTCGGGGGGTAATTGTATATCAGCCGCCAACTGATCCGCAGTCTTTCCCGCGTTCATTCCCTCCAAGGTTTGCGTCAGAATATATTCAAATGCATTTCTGAAATTTCCCAAGGTGCTGCTGATGGTTTCATTTCCCAGAATCGCCGCCGTGTGTCCCGGCAGCAGGTACTCAGCCGGATAGGACATCAGTACGTCAATACTGTGAATCCATGCCGCAAGATCACGGTATTGCCCTCCGCGGATCGCATAGAGGTTGGGAAAACAGCCGTAGAAATTATCCCCGCAGCACAACACCTTTTTCTGCGGCAGCCAAATCATTATTTCTTCTTCCGATTCTCCGGGGAGACGAACCATTTCCAACTGTACGCCGTCGATTTCACGGCTTACCTTGTCTTGTTCATAAAGAGTGGTGGGCAAAACAAAGGCACGGTGTTCTCCGTGGGTAATCCCTTCACGGGGACCGATGCCCTGTGAAATTGCTTCTTGGTCGGTAAGGGGATAGCCAAATTGCCGTGCCCCCCGCAGATTTTGAATATCCTGTAAAAGCCCGGTTTTTTCCAAGGCTGGGGCCGCCGGCGCAAAGGCGATGATCTCCGGCCTGCTATCCATAAAAGCTCCTGCGCCGCCCCGGTGGTCAGGATGGCCGTGGGTGTAGATGATTGTACCGACTTCTTTTTGTGTATTTTGCCGGATCAGGTTCAGCAGCTTTTCACCGCGCTCCCGTGTATCCAATGTGTCAATCAAAATAACACTGGAACCCGCTTCAATAAAAATGGCGTTGCTGTGTCCCAATCCCAAAACAAACCATACGCCCTTTGTCACTTCAGTTATGGTTTGTTCATAGTTCTTATTCGTAAAGTCCTGTAATTGTTGATGCCCATTTTGTATCAGCATAAGCCCTTATACCTCCTAATCTAATTGTCCAAGAATGCCTAAAACAATCTCCGCGGATATTTCAGAGGCCGCTTCGCAGTTCTGGTCAAAGGTTTCGATGCCCTGATGCGTAACGGTATCCGTAATGGTCCGCACTGCCAGAAATGGAATGCGGTTTACATAGCAGACATGGGCAACGCCGGCCGTTTCCATGTCTGTGGAGAGGGGATCAAATTTCTGATTGATTTCCTCTCTTTTTTCATCTTCAATAAATTGCTCCCCGGTAACCATGGTTCCAAACAGAACAGGGTGTTTTGACCTTCGGCTATACGCTCTGGCTATGGCGCACAACTCCTGATCTGCCGGAAAATAATTTGATTTCAGCCATGGGTGAAAGTCCGTCAGAATATCATCGGCCACATCATGGTAAATCACCCGTTCCGAGATCACAGTATCAAAAAGCTGCACCCCTTCCTTCATCCCGCCTGCGGTTCCTGCGTTGATGATTAAGTCCACATGGAACATATCGATCAAAAGCTGGGCCGCAATGGCGGCGTTTACTTTGCAGACGCCGCTGTATACGGCGAACACATTCACATGATTTATGGTTCCCGTATGGAATTTAAGCATTGCCTTTTCTGTAATTTGCTGCCCTTTCATATGTTCTAAAAAAGGGGCCAGTTCCGTATCGCCGGCGCAAAGAATCCCAATCTTTTTCATCGCTTAACCTCCCTGCCGCGTTCAATCGGCCGTTCCCGGCGTATCTGCCAAAGACATTCTTGTTTGCCGCTTTGTTTTATCCATTCTATCACAAATCCGGGAATGTGGAAACAGTGTGTTTACCAGCAGGATATCCAACCCGCCGGATATACGGGACGTGGGGCAAAACAGCGTACAATTTTATGTTTGTTTGAGTCCTTCTGTTGTAGATGGCAGCAGTTTTATGGTAGAATAATAAAAAACAGCAGGCTTGAAGGAGGTACATAAGATGGTGGAAGTTACTTTGGGGAAAACAGGTATAACGGTGAACAAAAATGGGTTCGGGGCCCTTCCCGTCCAGAGAATACCGAAGGAAGATGCCGTATATCTGATAAAAAAGGCGTATGAAGGCGGAATCACGTTCTTTGACACAGCCAGGAATTATACGGACAGTGAGGAAAAGCTGGGGGCCGCCCTTGAGGGAATACGTGACAAGGTGTTTGTCGCAACCAAGACAGCCGCAAAAACTGGGGAGAAATTCAGAGAGGATTTGGAAATCTCCCTGAAAAACCTGAGGACAGACCATGTGGATCTCTATCAATTCCATAATCCTTCCTTCTGTCCAAAGCCGGGAGATGGCACTGGACTGTATGAAGCCATGCTGGAGGCTAAGGAGCAGGGCAGGGTACGCCACATAGGAATCACCAACCACAGGCTGTCAGTGGCCATGGAGGCAATTGATTCAGGCCTTTATGAGACACTGCAGTTTCCATTCTGTTATCTGGCCACGGATAAGGATCTGGAGCTGGTTAAACGGTGCAGGGAGGCAGGCATGGGATTCATTGCCATGAAGGCATTGTCCGGCGGTCTTATCAATAATTCACGGGCAGCCTACGCGTATTTGGCCCAGTTTGACAATGTGCTTCCAATCTGGGGCGTTCAGAGAGAGCGGGAGCTGGATGAATTCCTGTCTTACGTGGGAAATCCTCCTGAAATGACAGACGAGATAAGGGCAGTGATTGATAAGGACAGGGAAGAGCTTCTGGGAGAATTTTGCAGAGGCTGCGGATACTGTATGCCATGTCCCGTGGGCATTGAAATCAACAACTGTGCCAGGATGTCCCTTATGATCCGCAGAGCTCCATCCGCAGCCTGGCTGACACCGGACGCACAGGAGAAAATGAAGAAGATTGAACAGTGTCTCCACTGCAACCAGTGCAAGGGAAAATGTCCCTATAACCTGGACACGCCCGCGCTGCTGGAGAAGAACCTGAAGGATTATCAGGAGATTCTGGACGGGAAGGAATATTAGAGGAAGCAGAAAAAGAAAATAAACAGCAGTAAAGTAAAAGGAAACAGCGCCCCGCTGCCGTTGCAGGCAGCGGAAGCGCTGTTTTTTTATAAAACCATTATGGTTGGTGGAAGAAACTAATTGCGGTATCGGTTAAGGCAGGGGGAAAAATCCCCGGTTTTTGGGATTGGAAAGGATTCC
>OBZK01000722.1_pt1 | contig 18379 bp, 19 predicted proteins | sample 1495511 | NCBI WGS metagenome assembly OBZK01 (sample SAMEA2580233, study PRJEB22360) | human gut metagenome | biome: human gut; feature: human-associated habitat; material: faeces | place: Denmark | collected 2008/2010
TAGCTGTATAGCCGAAAGGCAAGCAGTAGTGGTGTCATGGACGCACCCTGAAAAAGGGCGGTATCCCGCCAGATTTCAGATGCTCTGGTAACTTAGTTACCGAGTAGTTCACTTATGGCAATGAATATTGATTTTACTGGAAAGACAGTCCTTGTTACAGGTGGTGGCCGTGGACTTGGTAAAGAGATGGCACTTCAGTTTGCAGGATGTGGTGCAAATGTATACATTGCAAACCGTAAAGAAGATCAGGGCCTGGCTACCGTGAAAGAGATCGAGGCACTTGGCGTAAGGGGCGGCTTCACAAAGTGTGATGTGGCTGTTGAAGAAGACGTTAAGAAGCTGATCGCTGAGGCAGCAGCATTTGGCGGCGGAAAGATTGATGTGATCGTAAATGCAGCAGGTGTAATTTCCCTTCAGGATATGATGCATACAACCACAGAAGAGGTTCAGAGACTGTTTAATATTAATGTAGTGGGAACCGTACATATGATCAAACATGGTCTGGCACATCTGGAAGCAAATAAGAGCGGAAATATGATCCTTGTATCTTCTATTGCAGGCAGAGATGGCATGGGAATGCTCCAGACCTACAGTGCATCCAAAGCAGCTGTAACGAGCCTGATGCAGTCAGCTGCAAAACATGCAGCTCCTTATGGAGTCCGTGTAAATGCTATTCTTCCGGGAATCATCCGTACAGCAATGTGGGAAGAAATACTGGAAGGAATGAACAATGGCTGGGATCCGGAAGTTCATAATGAACTGACCCCTGAAAAACGCGAAGAGCTGTGGAATGCTTCCGTTAAGAGCATGATCCCACTGGGACATGACCAGAAGGAAGAAGATATTGCCTGGGCAACCGTATTCCTTGCAAGCGATTTCGCCCGCGAGATCACAAGTCAGGCACTGTGCATTGATGGCGGCACAACCTCTGGCAGGTAATAGAGTAAATTGAACAATTTAATTTAAGAGATTACGAAATAAAAGGAGCAGCTGCTTTTGGAAGATGGATTCCATTGGCAGCTGCTTTTTTCAAACAAAAACGTCCATACAGGAGTATTTTCACTCTTGTATGGACGATATTTCTTTGGTCTTATAATATTTCTATTTCTCAATACCCTGAGCTGGGATCATCTTTTCGGTCAGTGTGCCGTCATAAATAACGGTTACTTTGTCACCTACATTGATGCCGTCAAACATTCCCTCTGTTCCTACGAAAGAGAAGAATGTATTTTCCGGGTCTGCAGTGTCCAGAACAATGTGGTCGGTCTCAACCTCTGCTGCAGTACCAGTGAGAGTTTTCTTCTGTGCTTCTTCGGAATCCATTGCATCTTCAGTGATAATACGGGTAGCAACTGCATGATCAGTTGTATCTTCTAAGTCGCCGTAGTAGGTAACTTCTGCTGTGGCGCCTGCTTTGATACCGTCTTTTGTTACCTTCTGGGCAATAAGGGCGTTCAGTGTATAGGTTCCTTCATCATTTTTTAAAGTAATGGTGCTGTCATCAGCACTTTCAATGGTTCCTTCCACTACCAGATCCTCTGTATCAGCCTCTTCTTCTCTTGCAACTTCTGCTGCGGAAGTCATGATCTCTACGGAGATTGCCTTTGTTACATCATCAGACATTTCACCAGTATAACCAACATTTACTTCATCGCCTTCGCCTACTGCATCTGCATCGGTCAGTATGGCATCTGTAATATCAAATTTTGCAGTTTTACCTTCATCGTCAGATACAGTGATCACCTTATCTTCTACCAGGCTGACAAAACCATAGTAGTATTCTTCCTCTGCTTCTTCAGAGGAAGATTCTGTTGTGCTTTCTGCTGCCTGCACAGTTGTAGTTTCTGTATCCGCTTTTTTAGAAGAGCAGGCGGTCAGCCCCAGTGCAACTGCCAGAAATGCAATTGCCAGATATTGTTTTTTCATAATGATTCTCCTCTCTTTGCCGCAGGTGTTTCGTTACTGTAACGGTATATTTTCTATGATGTCTCTTTCTGCGGTACGATACATCTTACTACGAAAGCTGTGTTTTTACTATGTTTTTTTTATGAATTTTTCCTTAAACTTTTCCCTGGGCTTATTTCTAAAAATGATCTTTTTCTTCTTTTTTGCGCCGTTTCATAATAAACAGTAAAATGATACCTATCAGGATCCCGATGATCCCTATAGCCACTGTGATCACAAAACCGGTGCGGATCAGGTACCAGAAGGGTCCTTTTTTGGACGCAGATATCGGCAGTTCTGGTTCTGCCTGCGTTGTAAGTTCTTCGGCAGACTCTTCATTAACTTCCTGTGCCTGATATACAGCATGAAGTTCATAATGATCAGGTTCTTTTAAGATGACCTCACCTTTGTAAACAACTTCTACATCTTTCAAAAGGCGTTCCCCTAATGCAATGGCATTCCGGCAAAGCTGGCCATCTTCATCTGTAAATGGTTCTCCGCTCCAGACCATAGAAGTGATGTGGTATGCCTGGTCAGACAGTCCGAGACTGTCAAGGATAAGAGAACCTTTTTTTGCGGTTTCTTCAAGAAGGTGGTCAGCTTCTGCTGAAATAATAATATTTTCCAGCTGAAATTCATCTGCCCCATAAGAATAGAAAGTAACTGGCAGATATAAGTCGTCTTTCCATTGTTCATTTATAGTTTGGATCTCTGTTTTATGGAGTGATCCGGATAATTGTGCTGGTGTTTCTTCTTGGTTTTCTCTTAGCTGACTCTCTGTTATCGTTGCTTCTGGTAAATTTGGCTGCGGAAAAGGTGTTTTGGCATTGATCGTTTCCGGGATCGCTTCCCCATCTTCCAGGCCAAGATAGCGTACCTGTTTTTCCATGGGTACTCGTGTTTCTTCTCCTGCTTTTTCTTCCAGCTCCCATTCTGTCAGCTGATATTTAATTCCATCTTCATCTTCATAAAATGCATCCGGTTCTTCAAAATCTGCTGCTTCTTCCCTGGTCAGTTTTTTTGAAAAGGTAATATTTTTTGTTTCCTGTGCCAGTATGGGGGATGTCTGGATCGTACACATCATACACACTATAAAGCACATAAATGTTAAAAGCTTTATACTATTGTTTTTTTTCTTCATACCTTGCTCTCCTTTGTAAAATATGTTTCATATGGTCTTTTGACCCTGGTATCTTCATATTTAATTGTCAAGGTACAAAGTAAAAACGGGATAATTTTGGAAATTACCGAAAATAATGAAAATAATGAAAACCATGAAGCCTGTAACAGGCTGCAGAAGTAACTGTAAATCTTATTATACGGAGGGGGAGCCATTTTGTCAAAGGGAAGCGGATAAATTTTTTACATAAAATTAGCACTCACCTCTTGACAGTGCTAATAACTGGTGTTATAGTACGCATAGAACAAAAAAACAAGACAACAAACGCACTGTTCCGGAAAGGGGAGTGGGCATATGAATATTAATAAATTTACACAGAAATCAATGGAAGCAGTTCAGAACTGCGAAAAGCTGGCATATGAATATGGGAACCAGCAGATCGACCAGCCGCATCTGCTGTACAGTCTGCTGGCACTGGAAGACAGCCTGATCATGAAACTGATCACGAAAATGGGCATCCAGGGTGACATGTTTAAAAATGAGGCAAAGCAGGCTATAGAGAAACTGACCAAGGTAAGCGGAGGCGGTCAGCTGTATATCAGCAATGACTTAAATAAAGTCCTGATCAATGCAGAAGATGAAGCAAAATCCATGGGAGATGAATACGTTTCTGTAGAGCATCTTTTCCTGGCTCTGTTAAAACAGCCTTCTAAGGAAATGAAGGATCTGTTTAAAACCTATGGCATTACCAGGGAAAAGTTTCTTCAGGCACTTTCCACTGTAAGAGGAAATCAGAGAGTGGTAAGCGATAATCCGGAGGCAACTTATGATACATTACAGAAATATGGCTACGATCTGGTAGAACGTGCCAGAGACCAGAAACTGGATCCGGTCATTGGCCGTGACAGCGAGATCAGAAATGTAGTCCGTATCCTTTCACGAAAGACGAAAAACAATCCGGTCCTGATTGGTGAACCTGGTGTTGGTAAAACAGCTGTTGTAGAAGGCCTGGCTCAGAGGATTGTCCGTGGTGACGTTCCTGACGGCCTGAAGGATAAGAAGCTGTTTGCACTGGATATGGGTTCTCTGGTAGCCGGTGCTAAATATAGAGGCGAATTTGAGGAACGTCTGAAAGCTGTTTTAGAAGAAGTAAAGAAGAGCGAAGGACAGATTATCCTGTTCATTGATGAGCTGCACACCATTGTAGGCGCAGGTAAGACAGAGGGATCTATGGATGCCGGAAATATGTTAAAGCCTATGCTTGCAAGAGGTGAACTTCACTGCATCGGTGCAACTACATTAAATGAATACCGTCAGTACATTGAAAAAGATGCTGCTCTGGAACGCCGTTTCCAGCCTGTTATGGTAGCAGAGCCTACAGTAGAAGATACCATTTCTATCCTTCGTGGCTTAAAAGAGCGTTACGAAGTTTACCACGGTGTAAAGATCGCAGACTCTGCACTGGTAAGTGCAGCAGTGCTTTCCGACCGTTATATATCTGACCGTTTCCTTCCGGATAAGGCCATTGATCTGGTAGATGAGGCATGTGCCATGATCAAGACAGAACTTGACAGTATGCCGGCAGAACTGGATGAATTGTCACGTAAGATCATGCAGCTGGAGATCGAGGAAGCGGCTCTTAAGAAAGAAACAGACAGACTGAGCAAAGAACGTCTGGAAGACTTACAGAAAGAGCTGGCAGAGCTTCATGATAAATTCGCTGCCGGCAAAGCCCAGTGGCAGAATGAAAAAGCCAGTGTAGATAAGTTATCCAGTCTCCGTGAGGAGATCGAGGCTGTGAACCGCCAGATTCAGGATGCACAGCAGAAATATGATCTGAACAAGGCTGCAGAGCTGCAGTACGGCAAGCTGCCTCAGCTGCAGAAAGAGTTGGAAGCAGAAGAAGAAAAGGTTAAAAATGAAGATCTCAGCCTGGTACATGAAAGTGTAACAGAAGATGAAATCGCCCGTATTGTATCCAAGTGGACAGGTATCCCCGTTGCAAAGCTGACAGAAAGTGAGCGCAGCAAGACTTTACACCTGGATGAAGTCCTTCACAAACGTGTAGTAGGACAGGACGAGGCAGTAGAAAAGGTTACAGATGCCATTATCCGTTCCAAAGCAGGTATCAAGGATCCTACAAAGCCTATTGGTTCTTTCTTGTTCTTAGGACCTACCGGTGTAGGTAAAACAGAGCTTGCAAAGGCACTGGCAGAGGCATTGTTCGATGATGAGTCCAATATGGTGCGTATTGATATGAGTGAGTACATGGAGAAGCATTCTGTGGCTCGTCTTATCGGAGCGCCTCCAGGTTATGTTGGCTATGATGAAGGTGGCCAGCTGACAGAAGCTGTACGCCGTAAACCTTACAGCGTTGTTCTCTTTGATGAAGTAGAAAAGGCACATCCGGATGTATTTAATGTACTGTTACAGGTACTGGATGATGGTCGTATCACTGATTCCCAGGGGCGTACTGTAGATTTTAAGAATACCATTATCATCCTTACTTCCAATATTGGTTCCCAGTATCTGTTGGAGGGAATTGATGAAAACGGCAATATCCGTGAAGAAGCGAGAAATATGGTTATGGGTGATCTGAAAGCCCACTTCAGACCTGAGTTTTTAAACCGTCTGGATGAAATGATCCTGTTTAAGCCTCTGACTAAGGATAATATCAGCCGTATTGTTGATCTGTGCGTAGCAGACCTGAATAAGCGTCTGGCTGACAGAGAGTTAAAGCTGTGTCTGACAGATGCTGCCAAGACTTTCATTACGGATCATGGATACGATCCTGTATACGGTGCACGTCCTCTGAAGCGTTATCTGCAGAAAAATGTAGAAACGCTGGCTGCACGTATCATTCTTGCAGATCAGGTAAGCGAAGGTTCTGCTATTGTGATCGATGTTGCGCCTGAGGGAGATCATCTCAGTGCAAAAGCAGAGTAAATAGATAAAGCCACTGTGAAACAGGTAAAAATGTTTCGCAGCGGCTTTTCTGGTTATGTGCTCTGCTCATTTTTTTCAAAAAGGCTTCTCAAGCATATTTTTGGCAGATCCCGAGTTCAAAAATCCTCCGGCAAGCAAGCTTGCATCGTATTTTTGGGTCTTTGATTATGGTATTATACAATGCATATAACATACATTATATAGTGAATAACCCCACATATTCCTATATTTTAATCCCAAAAATCTTCCTGAAATTACAAGATTACAGTTGAAATGAAAAGTCGCAGATGATATAATTCCCTGTAATCATAGATGAGCATGAATGATCATTTATAAAGTTCGGGAAAGGATGGCGTTTGTATGAGTACACTGCCTAAAGATCCTATGATACTACTAAGTTATATAAATACCCAGTTGAGAGATAACTACAGTTCCCTGGGAGAAATGTGCCAGATCCTGGATCTGGATGAACTCCATATCAGGAAAACATTGTCTGATATTGGCTTTGAATATGTGTCTGAAAAAAATTGTTTCCGTTAGGATGTGCCGGTTTTATCTGAACAAGGGTGTTCAGGTAAGGCCGGTTCTTTCGTTAGTACCGCCACTAAAAGGAGCAGAAAACAGATGAGCCTTTACAGATACCGTGCAAAAGATAGAAAAGGACATAAATATAAAGGAATAAGGGAAGGGGAAAATGAGGCCCAGCTGGTGAAATCACTGGCAGAAGACGGTCTTTACTGTTATTTCCTGCAAAATGAAGACAGAGTTGTTTCCATGAGACACTTTACAGTCCCGTTAAAATGGCTGCCGCCTTTTTGCAGCCAGGTCAGTTCTGACAGACATTCAGGTGTTCCACAGTCAGATATTTTGAAAACAGCCTGTAAAACAGCACCTACCCGGGAAATGAAGGCCCTTCTTGCCAGGCTGGAAGAGAAGATCCACAGGGGTCAGACACTTTCAGAGGCAATGGGATCCATGGGAAAGTGTTTTCCAAAACTCCTTATATATATGATACAGACAGGAGAAGCAAGCGGTACACTGGATGATATTTTACAGAAAATGTCTGTCTATTATGCCAAAGAAGTAGAAATGGAAGGAAAGGTGCGGACTGCCATGATCTACCCTTTTATCCTTTTGCTGGCTAGTATAGGCGCATCCGTTTTTCTTCTTACAACCGTACTTCCGCAGTTTGCAGATATATTGGAAGAATATGAGCTTCCGGCTATTACCCGTTTTATGATGGCGGCAGGAGAACATTTACAAAAGGACTGGATCCTGTACTGTCTTTGGATACCAGTTGTTTTTCTGGTATTTGCCTTGTTATCGGCTGTTCCCAAGCTGCGGTTAAGGGTGGATGGCCTGTTTTTCCATATACCGGTGATAGCAGGCCTGCTTAAGACTATTTATACATCCCGTTTTGCTTCTGCATTTTCTGTTTTGTATGGCGGTGGAAACGGGATCATAGACTGTATGGCCATTACCGGCCGTGTTATGGGAAATACATGGGTGGAGCGGAAAATACAGGAAGCGGTAAATGGTCTGGAAAAAGGAGAAAGTCTTTCAGCGGCATTGAAACGCCAGAGGATCTTTCATCCCGTATTTCTTTCCATGGTGGCAGCAGGCGAAGAATCAGGAGAACTGGAGTCGGTGTTGCTGCAGGCGGGAGTTTATTATGGAAAAGCGGCAGAACAGTCAGCGCAGAGGCTGGTAACATTAATAGAACCGTGTATGATCTTAGTGATGGCAGGCATTGTGGGAACTATTGTTTTATCCATTATGTTGCCGGTATTTAACATGTATTCGGCCCTGCTGTAACTGCTGTGAAATTTTTGCAGGGAGGATGCGATGCAGTGAAACATTTCGTCTATCTTACAGAAGACAAATTATATTATATCCGGAGAGCGCCAGGCAGATCAGGTGGTTATTACTTTCTGGGTTTCAGGTCTGTAGCCGGGCTGGAAGGCGTAGAAAGTGCCATGGAATCCCTGTCAGAGGTTTATAACTTAAAAGGCAGAAAGGTAACTGTGATCATGGGAGTAAAAGTGGGGATCCATGTGGTAAACCTTCCTGCTTCCACGAAAAGTACAGCACTTCAGATGGCGGAAAAACAGCTTCTGATCCTGGGCGGAGAAGAGGAACAGCTTCTGGCAGCCGATTTCTTTCCTTCTTCTCAGGAAGGAATGCTGCGGGGCGTGGTCTATACAGCGCCGGGAAGCTGGCTGTGGGCAGTAAGATCAGCTGCTTCACGGGTCAAGCTGCATTTAAAAGAAATCCTTCCGTCACCTGCCTTTGTGGCATCCTTTCCAGATCCCAAAGAGTATGGTATGGAAGAAAGTCCCATGGTGCTGGTCCATCTGTCAGAAGACTTTATAGGCCTGTATGAAATAGAGGACGGCCGCTGTTATTATTGGGAAAAACTGGAGCTGAAGCCGGGAATCTTCTCAAAAATGGGAGAAGAATGCGTCTTAATGGAAGAATTGCAGGCCCAGATCTTAAGAATCTGCAGGATACGTAAAAATAATGATGAAGGTTTTAAACTGGGAGGTGTCCTGATCCAGAATGACTGTCTTATAGCACCAGGATCATGTGCCAGATATTTAGGCGGATTGCTGGAAGTTCCATGTGAAGCTTTAAATCATGGAACCCTGTGGGAAAAACAGGTCAGGGCAGAGAATCTGAAAAACCTTCAGTTCAGTGAAAGGACTGATTATATAGATGATGAAAATCTATGGGTGCGGATCACAGATGCTGGATTTCCGCTAAAACCGGTATGTATCAGTCTTATTCTATTTGCTGTGATAGCTGTCAGCCTTCTTACGATCCGGTTTTATACCCATAGGAAGCTGCACCATCTGGAATTAATGTATGCTGACCGTCAGGAAGTTTATGAGGAAGAGGAAAAGAAGCAGCTGGAGGCACAGCTGAAAGAATTGGAAGGACTGGTTAATGAGATGGGGGAGATTTCCGGAAATGCTGTTATTGATCCTACATTATTTTCCAGCCTTGATAATGCCTTAAAGCCGGAAATGGAACTGGAATCCCTGGAGTTTCTTGCAGAAGACGGAAGGATCCGAATAAAGATTTTAACGGATGATACCAGGGATATATCAGGGTTTATCCGGATAATGGAGGAAAATGGATTTATAATGGATCAGAGCCGCTGGCAGAAGCAGGAAACGAAGGTTCATGGTGAGATCCTTTTTAAGTCTGGAAAGGAGACTGGTCATGAGACTTAGTAGAAGAGAACGTTTTCTGGTGACTATGTTGATGCTACTTCTGCTCTGGACTGGATTTTACAAGCTATGGGCAGGACCGGAAATGTTTAGGATCCTCTGGGAATGGGAAGAGGGAAAAGACCTGGAGATCCGTGTGAGGGCAAAAGGAACGGGAAATAAGAAAGATAACAGCAGGCTTTTGGAAAAGCTTGAAAATGCAGGAAAGGGCCAGATTTATTTCGCTGATATGAGTCCTGACCAGATGGATATACGCCTTCAGGATCTGGCCGGGACATCCCATGTACAGCTTGTAAGTTTAAATACCGGTGAGACAAAAGCAATGGAAACAGAAGGGTATGTATATACCACGTTGTCATTGGAATTTTTGTGTACAACCAGAGATCAGGCGGCTGCTTTTGTGGATAACATAGGTAAAGAAGGCAGTGCGTTGTACATCAGTTCCCTGAAACTGGAACAGGCAGAAGAAAACCTGAAGGGATTTATGGAGGTGTCATATTGCCATGAACAGAAGAAATAAGGAAAAACAGGCTGGATTTTCCCTGGTAGAAGTGGTGGTCAGTACAGCGATCCTCTTTTCTGTGGCAGGAGCATTTCTTGCCATGACAGCTGCAAATGGAAAACTTCTTGCCAGAGAGCATTCTCTGGTACAGGGAGCTTATGAATTGTCAGCTCTTGCCCAAAAGGGTGAAGGAAGCCCAACAGGTGAAACATTTGAAGTCATTTTTCAGGGGAATGAAGGAGATGCCCTGGAAGTATTTTCCGGATATAAAGTAACAGATGAAAACGGTGATGGAATGACTTATTACAAAAGGGGAGATCCATGAAAAGCAAAGAAGGATTTACGCTGCTGGAGCTGATCGCCGTTCTTTCTATCAGCGCAGTGGTGGCTGTATGGGCGTCCGGCTTTTTTGGCAGTCAGCTGACGGTGTACAGAAAACATATGCAGTTATATCAGGCGGAAAGCATGGGAGATGCAGCTGCGTTTAAGATCACATCCAGATTGGAGCAGTCTGTTTCTTTTCGCATAGATCCGGGAAAAGATGATGTTTTGTATTATCTGGAAGGAGAAGATTGGAACAGCCTTACACAAGAAGACATTGACCAGGTATCAGCTGGCGATTACCGGGTAAAACTGGATTTTTCTGATACAGAACCGGAAATAGCAGTAGTATATATCACCATTTTATATAAGGAAGAAGAGATCCATACCCGGAAAATAGAACTGCCGGCTCTTTATGGTCAGCAGGAAGCAGAACAGATGGAGGGGACATAAACCTATGAAAAGGAGATTTCACAGGAAAAATAAGAAGATCAGCCGGACAGAAGGTGGAAGCCTTTTGTATGTGATCTTCTTTGTTACCCTCTTATCCATATTGTCCTGTGGTTATATGGCGGCTTCTAAGTATCATATCCGTGCAGCCCTGAAAAACCGGGCTTACATGGAAGCACGTCTTACTGCCCGGATGATCCATAATTCTTTCTGTGAAGCAGTGCGTATGGGCGAAAGTGAAGCACTTGGCCTGTTGATGGATGAGTTTGAAAATGACAGTTCTGATCTGGAAGCAGATGAAGAAAATGATGATATAGATGAAGAAAATGGTATAGATGAAGAAAGTGTTATAGATAAAGAAAATGATATAGATGAAGAACTGGAAGATAAAGAATATATGACGGTAGGAGAAGGCAGTTACACAGATGAAAATGGTGATCCCTGTACCGTGAGCATCCGTTTAAAGGCATATCCTGTCAGGGGAACTGCTTTTGTAGATACATGGACAAAAACAGGTGGTTTTTCCATGCACCTGGAAAGTGAAGTCCCCTTAGGGGATGCAGAAAATATTCCATAGGGAAAAGTACCAGGCAAGCAGGGGCTTTTCAAAGAAGAGCATCAGGATCATGGCAGCTGCGAAGAATGGTGCCATGGGAATCCTGGTCTTTAAAGAGGCTTTTTTCAAAAGCAGAACAGGAAGGCAGAAGAGGCCTGCAAGCATATAGGAAAGCATCAGGACAAAAATGCCTGGAACAATTCCGAGATAGAAGCCACAGGCAGTCATCAGCTTTACATCACCCATACCAATACCGCCTTTGCTTATTAAGCGGATCAGTTCCAAAAGACCGCCGCAGAAAAATGCACCTGCTATGCGGATTAAAAATCCGGGACCGTATCCGTTTAACACACTGAAAAGTGACAGGACAAAGATCAGAATGCTGACCTGGTCCGGTATATAGCCTTTTCTTCCGTCGGTCCATGCGCTATAAAGAAGAAGGCAGCTGCACAGGACAGAAATAAAGATAAAAGAGTTCATTTGTCATCACCTGTATTATTGAATGTAAGCAGTATAACATTTATGAGGGAAAGGAGCAACCATGTCAGTAAAGACCAATGTAGAAGAAATGCTGGTGGAAAAAGGCATCATCACCAGAGCACAGCTGGAACGTGTGAAAAAGGTACAGTTTGACCACAGAGACAAAAGCCTTACAGATATCATGCTCCTTTTAGGGTATACAACAGAAGCGGGGATTTTAAAATGTTTCAGTGAGAAGGAAGCAGATGACGTAGTCTGTTTAGATGAGAAACCTGCAGATCCGGCGGCGTTAGCTGCTCTTCCTGCATCTTTTATCAGAAGAAATAATGTTTTCCCTGTATGTTTTGCAAAAGGAGAGCTGGTAACAGCGTTTACATTTCCTGTTGATCCTCATGTTTTAGATGAGGCAGAGGCTTTGTCAGGAATGGTGATCCGGCCGGTCCTGACTTCCCTGGACCAGATGAAAACGGCTATTGCAGGCATAGGAAGTACAGCTGAGCATGAAAATGAAGATGGAAAAGCAACTGAAGAAAAAAGTGAAAGTGCCCCGGTGATCCGTCTGGTAAATACGCTGATCGAATCTGCCTATAAAAGAAATGCCAGTGATATTCATATAGAACCGGGGAAAGATTATCTTATCATCCGTTTTCGCATTAACGGGGATCTGGGGCTGTATACAGAGATGGAAATGCTCTATCACCGTCCGGTAGTTACCAGATTAAAGCTGATGGGCGGAATGGATATTGCAGAAAAACGGCTTCCACAGGATGGAAAATACCGCTATGAAAGCCAGGAGATCACTACAGACCTGCGTATTTCCACATTGCCTTCGGTTTATGGAGAAACCGTGGTGCTGCGGTTGCTAGGAAATGACAGAGACAGTAATCTTATGGATATACGCCGTCTTGGAATGAGCGAAACACAGGAAGAGATATTCGGCAGAATGTTAAAAGCCCCATTTGGTATCATCCTGGTAACCGGGCCTACAGGAAGTGGGAAATCTACCACTCTTTATGCAGCATTAAACCGTCTGGGCGCCAAGAAGATCAACCGCGTTACAGTAGAAGACCCGGTGGAAAAGGTAATCCCCGGAGTGACGCAGGTACAGGTCAATGCAAAATCAGGGCTGACATTTGCAGCAGTACTCCGTTCTATTCTCCGGCAGGATCCGGATGTGATCATGGTAGGCGAAATGAGAGATGAAGAAACGGCGGATATTGGTGTAAGAGCTGCCGTCACAGGCCATCTGGTGCTTTCCACTTTGCATACCAATGACTGTGTATCAGTGATCTACCGTTTGAAAAATATGGGAATCCCATTTTATATGATCGCAGCAGCACTTACAGGCGTGGTGGCACAGCGTCTGGTAAAAGTGCTCTGTCCCCATTGTAAGAGAAAGGTATTAGCGGAAAGCGGGACCAGACATCTGATCCGGGAACTTACAGGTGAAGAAGTAGAAGAGGTATGGGAAGCTGTTGGATGCGGAGAATGCCAGTTTACCGGTTACAGCCATAGAACCGCTGTCTATGAAATGCTGGAGCTGGATGAAAAAGGGAGAAATATGATAAGGGATGGGGAAGCTGCTGAGAAGATCCGGTATTATCAGAGAGAAAGAGGTTTTCCGTCCCTTCAGGAACAGGCGGCAGAAATGGTGATCGCCGGTGAAATGGATATGAAAGAAGCGGAAAATGTTATTTATTCTGTTAATTAAAGAGAATTATGTCCTCTCGGAGTCTTTCCTGCACCTGCTTTTGTGGCCGATTTTCCGCCAGTTGCACCCGAATTTCATCACCGTACGCACCGCGTACGCCTCAGAAATTTGGGCACAACTGACAAAAAATCTTCTCACAAAATCAGGCACAGAAAGATTCCGAGAGAACATGACAGGAGGAAGAGTATGAGGAACGAAAGAGAAAAATATAGGGAACAGGAAGGATTTACTTTAGTGGAACTGATCTGCGTGATCGCGATCATGGGTATTCTCATGGCAATTGCTGTACCTTCTTACAATCATTTCCAGGAACGGTCTGCCAAACAGGTAGCAATTGCCAATGCCAGATCCAATTATGTCCAGGGGAAAGCACAGCAGGAGATGTTAGATGCAGGTGTTCTGGCAGAAGAGGAAACACAAAGCTATTATTATGATGCAGATAATGATACGGCGGTCTGGGAAGGTAAGATAGGAAAGAAGACCTATAAAGCAGAATATTCAGGAAAGACGGGAGAAGGCCGTATGCTATCAGGCGGTAATTAATAATATGAAAAATGAAATGCAGGAGAAAAAGCAGAATACAGGCGAAGACAGGAAAGGATTTACTCTCATTGAACTGATCGCAGTGTTAGGCATTCTTTCAGTCCTTATGGCAGTAGCAGTCCCATCTGTCTTAGGTTATATAAAAAGTGCCAGAAGGATGGCTGCATACACAGATGCCCAGATCACAGCAGATGCAGTACAGCAGTATCTGGATGAACAGAGAGAAGAAGGAAAGCTTACCATTGGAAAGCTTCACAGGCTGATGAACCTGGATCTGGACGATCCGGACAATGAGCTGTCCGGATATATGTCTGCAGGCAGTAAAAATGCCCTGGTAATATCTGTAGATGCAGACATAAAAACAGGACAGTTAGAAAAAATGATATATCAGGATAAATGGGTGAAAGTCCGTGTCACAGTAGAAGCTGACGGCACCCGGAAAGTGGAAGAAATAGAATAATTAACTGAAAACCAACACAGACTAATGTTATGAAAAAAAGAGTGTTCCATCCGGCGGCAGCGAAGCTGTCTGGCCGTACAAGAGAAATGACAGGTCTGGCTTTAAGGGATTTCCTGCGCTGCGGCATAGCCGGCTGGTGTCTGGAGATCCTTTTTACATCTGTAGAAGCATGGATGCGGGGAGATCCAAAGCTTATGGGGACTACGTCTATTATCATGTTCCCTATTTATGGCGCAGGCGCCCTTCTTCCACTGATCGTAAAATGGTGTGATCGATGGCTGTCTGGACTTCCCGGGTTTGAAAAAGCAGATGCAGATAAAATGCCCCTGGCAGCTTTGAAGCTTCGCCATGGTCTTATCTGCATGGTACTTATTTACACAGGGGAATACATTGCAGGAACCTTTCTTATGGGCAAAGGCATCTGTCCATGGGATTATTCCCAGTGGCCTGATCATATAGGCGGGGTGATCCGTCTTGCCTTTATGCCTTTCTGGTTTGGCACAGGGCTTCTGTTTGAAAGCCTGTGTACCCATAAATAGCGGTTGTTTACGGGTGTATTTTAGGTTGTATTTAAGCCTGCAATTTTATATAATATATAGAAGTTTAGCATGATCAGTACAGCGGATCACGGATATCTGCTGTATTAACAAAGGAGAAGACTATGATACGTTTGATTTTAGTGCTGTCAGCAGTGGCGCTGTACCTGATATTATCTCTTCCGGTGCTTTTTTATTTAAGATCTCTGGAAAAAAAAGATGCAGCTGCAGCTGCTTTAAAAAGCCTGAATATGGTACGATGGATACTTGGGATCGTCAGAAATCTGGCGGGTGTTACCTGTGAGGTAAGAGGACTGGAAAATATACCTAAAGATAGGGCTGTGCTGTATGTAGGAAACCATAGAAGTTATTTCGACATTGTAATGGGTTATACCACTGTACCTTCACCAACCGGTTTTATTGCCAAAAAAGAGATGATAGGCATTCCTCTTTTAAATTTGTGGATGGAGCAGATGAACTGTCTGTTTTTGGACCGCGCCAATATAAAGGAAGGTTTAAAGACCATTCTCATAGGAATTGAGAAGGTAAAAGGCGGTGTTTCCATGTGGATCTTTCCAGAAGGAACCAGAAATGAAAGCAAAGATCCAGCAGATCTGATGGAATTCCACGAAGGAAGCTTAAAGATCGCAGAAAAAAGCGGCTGTCCTGTGATCCCGGTAGCTATTACCGGTACAGATGATGTGTTTGAGCGCCATACTCCATGGATCCGCAAAAGCTATGTGATCATTGAGTACGGAGAGCCGATCTATTTAAAAGAGCTTCCTCCTGATAAAAAGAAATTCCCAGGCGCCTATACCAGAGATGTCATCAGCAGTATGCTGCGCAGACAGATGGAAGAAAGAGAAGGAAAGTAGAAGCAAAAGCTGTATAAGAGAAATGCATAAATGAGGATGGAAAAAAATGGAAAATCTGGACTTGAAAGAGATACGCAACAAATTAGATGAGATCGATACCCAGCTGGTAGGGCTGTTTGAAAAAAGAATGGCTCTTTGCTCTGATGTAGCTGAGTTTAAGATACAGACAGGAAAAAAGGTATACGATGGAGAGAGAGAACGCCAGAAATTAGAAGCAGTTACTGCCATGGCAGGAAATGATTTTAATAAAAAAGGTGTATATGAGCTGTTTTCCCAAATCATGACCATCAGCCGCAAGCTGCAGTATGGTCTGCTGATCCGCCATGGACAGGCTTTGGAAACCGGTTTTACCATGACAGATTCCCTTAAAAAAGAAGGTGCCCGCATTGCTTATCAGGGTGTGGAAGGCTCCTATGGACATGGTGCGGCTTTAAAATATTTTGGTCAGGACGCAGATGTTTATCATGTAAAATCCATGGAAGATGCTATGTTAGAGGTAGAAGAAGGAAGAGCAGATTTTGCGGTTCTGCCTATTGAAAATTCTTCTGCCGGGGCAGTCAGTGACAATTATGATCTTCTGGTAAAGCATAATGTATACATAGTAGGAGAGACAGAACTTCCGGTAAATCATGCGCTCTTAGGACTGCCAGGTGCGACTCTGGAAGATATCCATCAGGTCTATTCCCATCCTCAGGCACTGATGCAGTGTTCCCAGTACTTAAACAGCCACAGGCAGTGGCGGCAGATAAGCATGGAAAATACGGCTGTTTCTGCAAAGAAAGTGTTAGAAGACGGCGATGTGACACAGGCTGCAGTAGCCAGTGAGATCGCAGGAAAGCTGTATGGCCTGAAGGTTCTGGAACCCTCCATTAATTATAATAAAAACAATGCCACTCGTTTTATTATCCTGGCAAAAGATCCTGTTTACCAGAAAGAAGCAAATAAGATCAGCATCTGCTTTGAATGTGCCCACAAGAGCGGTACTCTTTATAATATGCTTGGAAACCTGATCTACAACAACGTAAATATGCTGATGATCGAGTCCAGACCGATACCTGGAAAAAGCTGGGAATACCGTTTCTTTGTAGATGTGGAAGGAAATTTAAGTGATCCCGCTGTTCAGAACGCATTAAAGGGCATTGCAGAAGAGGCAGCCACACTGCGCATCCTGGGCAATTATGAAGCTTAAATAAAAAAATACTTTGGAAGACAAAAAAGAGGACGAGAAAATGAACATCAATGAACTTGTGATCTACAGAAATTTAAAGCATGAAGATCTTTTTGAGGATATGGCCAGTCTTATGGGACTGGGAAGCAGTGAAAAAAAGGCAGATGCCTTTGGCTGTGCAGGACAGCTTGTAGAACTGGCTGTAGAATACGGCTTTGAGGGCAATTTATGGCATTGTTTCTTAGCTCTCTGTCTGGCAGATAATGAAAATGCCTACACCACCACCTGTGAGATACGGGGAAATGCCGGCGGCACACTGGATATGCTGGCAAGAAATGATTACCGTATTTTCAAGGCATTATTTGACTTTAATATTGAAACATTAGAGCCGGCGGTTATGTGGAAGGAGCTTGCAGATTATCGTCCATCTAACCAGGAAAGCCGCGTGTTCAACCGCCGAATCAGAGACCGTATCGTAGACCTGGCAGTACTCCTTGAGAGATCAGCTGATAAAACAGAGTTCCAAAGCCATATGGCGGCTTTCTACGGTGAGTACGGCGTAGGAAAATTCGGCTTAAACAAGGCATTCCGTATTATTGAAAAAGAAGATGAGCATCAGTTTATCATTGATCCGATCATCAATGTAGAACATGTGTATTTTAAAGATATTGTTGGATACGAGGCACAGAAGAAGAAGCTGATCGAGAACACGGAAGCATTTATCAGCGGAAAAGAAGCTAATAACGTTCTGCTGTTCGGTGATGCAGGTACCGGAAAATCTTCCAGTGTTAAGGCCATTCTCAATGAATATTATGGCCAGGGACTGCGAATGATCGAAGTGTATAAGCATCAATTTAAGGCACTTTCTGAAGTATTAGAGCAGGTCAAGGACCGCAACTATAAGTTCATCATTTACATGGATGATCTTTCCTTTGAGGAATATGAGCTGGAATATAAATATTTGAAGGCGATCTTAGAGGGCGGTCTTGGAAAGCGTCCGAAAAATGTGCTGATCTATGCAACTTCAAACCGCCGTCATCTTATCCGTGAGAAGTTCTCTGATAAGAGAGAATTAGATGATGATCTGCATAATAATGATACTGTTCAGGAGAAGCTTTCTCTGGCAGCCCGTTTTGGCGTTACGATTTATTATGGTTCTCCGGACAAGTTCCAGTTCCAGGGCATTGTAAAGGCGCTTGCAGAAAAATACCAGCTGGATATGCCGGAAGATGAACTGTTATTAGAAGCAAACAAGTGGGAGTTAAGCCATGGCGGTCTGTCAGGACGTACCGCTTCCCAGTTTATTACACATCTGTTAGGAAGAAAGTGATTTTACATGGATTTTACACAGTCTTTACCCCGATATGGGGCAGAAAGTGAAAATATGCAGTAGACTATTGTATGATGTAAGTGTCAAAAGTATAAATTGCGTTTGTGCTCGCACAAATAAGCAATTTATACTTATTGACACGCCGAACACCGAAAACGAAATAAAATGGTGTGAACACGCCATTTTATGGGAGTTTGAGGTGTT
>OBZK01000724.1_pt1 | contig 18325 bp, 18 predicted proteins | sample 1495511 | NCBI WGS metagenome assembly OBZK01 (sample SAMEA2580233, study PRJEB22360) | human gut metagenome | biome: human gut; feature: human-associated habitat; material: faeces | place: Denmark | collected 2008/2010
CATACCTTTGGTTTTGCGGTTATTCCCCCGAGCCTTAATCCCCCGCCGACAGGCAGCTTTGCGAACAGATCACCCGCAGCGGGGAAACCGATTTGAAGCGTTGCGCGGTATGCGGCAGCACGTTTGCGGCGGGCAGCAACCGGGCGAAATACTGCCCCGATTGCGCGGCAAAGATACGCCGCAGACAGAAAGCCCAAAGCGAGAGAAACAGGCGTTTACGGATAAAAACAACTACATAGCAAGCACAGCAAACGAGTACCCGTTTGCGAGAAATGCCCGCGCTTCCCATAGAGAGCGCGGGCATTTTGCTTGTTGGGATAGTCCCAAACCCTTATATGACCGAGAAAGGACGTGATGAAAGAATATGCCGTATTCCTCATACGACCATGACAAATTAGAAGCCGCCGAAACCATGCGGATAGAACGCCGGATATATTTTGAAGCAAAGGACTGGGAGATTGCCCCTTATGCTTCCTTGCCGATTGCGCAGCTACTTTCCATGCGCAGCGAAAGCGCGGCGGCAGAACAGGCGATTTTTGACGACCTTAAAGAACGCGCCGCCGCATGGGAAGAACAGGCGGGAAGAACGCTTTTGCTGGATAAAACACTTGAATATGTGAGAACGCCGCACGTCCAGCACACCGCTAACGAGTGGCAGACCACCGAGCATAACCGCCATATTCGCAGCAATCGGGTATATCAGATGAATTACTACATTTACGAGAATACCCGCTACGACAAAGAAGCGCAGAAATCTATCCCGTATTCATGGACGCTTACATGGAGCGTGCGCACCAACAGCCCAAGCAGAACCCAAGCGAAGATTGCCGGACAAGATAGAAAGGTTTTCACCGACAAGGCAGCTATGGAAAAGTATCTGAATGGGCGTATCAAAGCGTATGACCGCTTGTTTACGGAAATCTCCCCGCCTATCCCGCAGGAGTACGCCGACTATTTCAAAGTAAACGGTATGCTCATGCCGGACTACACCATAGAGGGCGAAGAACCCCCGCAGCAGCAACAGGCGGCAGCTATCCCCGAAAATACCGGGCAGGAAAAGGAGCGTGAACACATGAGCGAACAGTTTTCTATTATGATAGGCAACCGCAGCCGCTTTGACGCGGGCGACCCCGGCGGCTATTGGTTGGATATGCCCGCCACAAAGGAGCAGTTGCACGAAGCTATGCGGAACGTCGGCATTACCGCCGACAACCCGCAGGATTTTTCCATTCGCGGCTATTCCGACGACCCGGAGAAACATATTGCCTTGCCTTATGAAATGGTATGCGCCGCCGACGTGGACGAACTCAATTTTCTTGCGGCGCGGCTCGAACAGCTTGACCCCGCCGAGGTTGGCAAGCTGAACGCAGCTTTGCAGCAGAAAAACGGGCTTGCAAATATTGGACAGGTAATTGACTTCACCTACAACGTGGATTTTTACGTCCATATCCCCGAAGTACATAACTACCACGATTTGGGCGACTATTACTTAAATCAATCCGGCATGGTACAAATGCCCGAAGAATGGAAAGGCGGCATTGACCTTTCTACTTTTGGCAGGAACGCTGCCGCGCAGGAAAAAGGCGCGTTTACCGAGTACGGCTATATCGTGGAAAGCGGCGACGAGTGGGAACGGCAGTTTGAGGGGCGCGAAGTGCCGGAAGAATACCGCATTATGAGTTACCCGCAGCCGGAGCGCGGCGAACAGGACAAAGCCTATATGGACGCAGCCGAAACGCAGCAAGCAGACGCACAGGCCGCAGAGCCGCAGCAGCCCCGCCCCGTCGTCCCCATTATCCTTACTTCCGAAAAGCCCGCCGAAAAGGTAAAGGAGATCACCGCGCGTTTGGAACAGGGCGTACAGGCGATTTTTGACAGCGACCGCTACAAAGAGTTTCTAACCGCTATGTCAAAGTTCCATGATTATAGTTTGAATAACACTATCCTAATTGCTATGCAGGGCGGCAATTTGGTAATGGGCTTCCGTCAATGGGAAAAGGAGTTTGACCGCCATGTAAAGAAAGGCGAGAAAGGCATTAAAATCTTTGCCCCCGCGCCCTACAAGGTGAAAAAGCTGGTTGATAAAATCGACCCCGAAACGAGAAAGCCCATGCTTGACCGCGAGGGAAAAGTGGTAAAGGAAGAAAAGGAAATCACCGTCCCCGCCTTTAAGGTTATAACCGTCTTTGATATTTCGCAGACCGAGGGCAAGGAGTTTCCCGACCTTTCCGTTAAACCGCTGCTTGCCGATGTGGAGCAGTACGAGGATTTTTTCGCCGCCCTTGAAAAAGCGTCCCCCGTCCCGATTGCATTTGAGCAGATCACAAACGGCGCAAATGGGTATTTCAGTTTGACCGACAAGCGTATTGCAATCAAAGAGGGCGTGAGTGAATTACAGGCGGTAAAGACCGCCATTCACGAAATCGCCCATGCGAAGCTGCACGACGTAGACTTAAACGCCCCGCCGGAGCAGCAAAACCGCGTTGACCGCCATACCTGCGAGGTAGAAGCGGAAAGCGTCGCTTATACGGTTTGCCAGCATTTCGGCCTTGATACTTCCGATTACTCTTTCGGCTATGTGGCTGGTTGGAGCAGCGGCAAGGAAATGACCGAGTTAAAAGCGTCCCTTGAAACAATACAGACCACCGCAAAGGAACTCATTACCGAGATTGAGGGGCATTTTACCGAGTTGCAGCAGCAGCGGCAAGCCGAGCAGGAGCAGGGCGATACCTTTTCCATTTATCAGTTAAAGCGCGGGGACGAAACAAGGGACTTGCGCTTTGAGCCTTATGACCGTCTGCAAGCGGCTGGACTTACCATTGACCGGGTAAATTATGAACTCGTCTATACTGCACCGCTTACAAAGGATATGACGCTGGGCGACATTTGGGAAAGGTTTAATATCGACCACCCCGCCGACTTTAAGGGGCATAGCCTTTCCGTTTCCGACATTGTTGTGCTTCATCAGAACGACGAGGACACCGCCCACTATGTAGACAGTATCGGTTTTCAGCAAGTGCCGGAGTTTTTGCAGGAGCAGCAGACCCCCGTATTTGACAAGCTGCCGCCCGAACAGCAGCAAGCCTTGTCCGACACCGTACAAGACACTTTGCAAATGCTGGTTGACGCAGACAAGCGGATTTATGGCGACGTTACGGGCAAGACCCTTGAAGCAATCGCGGCGCAAGGATATTCCTACAAGGACGGGCAGCTTGAAAAGCAGCAGCCGGAAGCGACCCCCGACAGCCTTTTGACGGGTGAAACCGTTAGAACGCCGAGGGGCAATTTTCATATTACCGATATGAGCCGTGAACAGATCGAAGCGGCGGGATTTGGTTTTCACCATGCGTCGGAGGACGGGAAGTATCTCATTATGGGGAATGGCACACAGGCTTATGCCATAGCCGCCGAGCAGCCGCAGCGGGATAATCCCTTAAAGCACGTCGAGGACACCATAGAGCAGAACGACAACAATTTTGACGGGCTTATCAACAATACGCCGCAAACGCCCACCGTTGCAGATTTTGAGCAGCGGGCAAAGGCGGGGGAAGCGATTTCCGTTACCGACCTTGCAAAAGCGGTAAAAGCCGAGAAACGGGAACAGCCGCAGAAAAAACCGTCCATTTTGAAGAAGCTGGACGAATACAAGAAACAGGCGGCGCAGCAGCCGAAAGATAAACAGAAAGAGCATAAAAAGGATTTGGAGGTTTGATAGCATGAATACCCGCTTTACCATTGAGGAAGAAAACATTGTTGCGATCTACGCCGAGGACAGCCGGGAAACAACGCTTGAAAATATCCTTGCCGCCATGCCCTACATGGACGAGGATATGCGCCAGCTTGCAAGGTCCGCCCCCCCGCGGCGGGGGAAAACAAGCGAAAAGCCATGACGGACAGCGAGTTTTCCGAAAGGGAGTTTATCTTGACCGACGAGGAATAGCCCATAGAGAACAGGGGCGCGGTTGCCGATTTCCGGCACCGCGCCCCTGTTCTTTTTTTGTCCTTGCGTGGACAATTAGAAAGCCGTTTTTGCGGGTTTGAATATACTTTATCGTCTATGTCGTTTTCATGCGCTGGAAGCCGCAGAAACACAGGCGTTTTCAGCCCTTAACATTCCACTTGCCACCCCATGTTTTGCGCCTTATCGCTCCTGCTCCCGCGCCCTGCTTTGGGACGGGTAAAGAATACTATCGACGTTCTTTTTGACAACGCCGTATTCCTGCATTTGCTTCTTGGCTTGCCGATAATCTTCATACAATTTGGTTTTCCTGTCGTTTAAGCTTCTATACTCCTTGCGCAGCGCGGCGAGATCGGGCAGCTTCTTTATCTGCATTTCCTTTAATGCCCTTGCCGCAGCTTCAAACAGGATAATTTCGCTTTCATGCCCCCGCAGATACTTTTCCTTGTCCGGCGATTTTCGGTATTCATCGTAAATCGGTTTTAACTGTCGGTATGTGGTGGTGTGCTTGATAAGCAGCGACAAATCAGACATACGCTGTTCCACTTCCTTAACCGCCTTTGCCGCCGCGTCATGAGCGGTCATAATATCGGCTATCTTGCTTTCAAGTTCGCTATAATACTCAATCTTGTTTTCGGTTAGGAAGTTCATGCTTTTAGCAGCCTGTTTCAGATTATGGATTTTTGCCCACCGTTCATAGCCCGCCGACTGTTGGGCTTTGATACTGTTTTCAAGATCGACGACAAGCCGGATTTTCTTATCTTCCCGCAGCGTTTTTGTTTTGGCAACATACACGCCCTTGATACGCTCCTTTATCGCTTCTTCCGTATAGGCCGCGCCGAGCGTCTTTGTGCGGGTAAACCGTTCCTGTCCGGCAGCGCGAAAGGAAATGTATTTGCCCTGTTTGATTTCATACCCCATTTCCTGCAAGCGGCGCAGCAGTTCGTCAAAATCTTTCACTTGGGGAATGAGAGTATCTATCGCCGTTTTCAGCTTTGCTTTGTAGCTTGTCCCTTGCTTTTCGGCGGTGTATTCTGCATAGCTTTTTCCCTTGTCCTGTCCCGGTACGACGACGGATAGCCCATGCTCTTTACATATCCTGTCGCTGGTGCGCCGGATAAAGTGATAGCTTTGCTTGTTGGAATGGTACTTTTTGTAGTCAACGAAGCTAACCGCGTTGAAAATCAAGTGATTATGCAGATGGTCTTTATCGACGTGAGTTGTCAAAACAAACTCATACTTGCCGCCTAATACCGCCCCGGCAAGTTCCATGCCGATTTTGTGCGCTTCTTCCGGTGTGGTTTCTCCCACCGCAAAGGATTGTATCAAGTGCCGCCCTAAATGTGTGCCGCGATCTCCGGCAGCTTCCCGCGTCCATGCAAACTCAATATCGGCGGTTTCCAGCCCGCAGCCGAAAGAGGACGCAAGCAGCTTCCCGTCTGTCTTTTCGGGATTTAAGATATAGTCTATCGCAGCCTTTAAGGTTGATTTAATAGGGTGCGTCTTTGTAACCGCCATATCTCGTCCACCGCCTTTTTAATGTCCTCTATATCCTGCCTGTAAACCGTCCCCGTCGCATTGGCGCGTTTTGCAATTTGGTTGATGTTCCGGCTCACCGCTTGCAGTTCCCGGATATATGCTTTTGTGTCGCTTCGGTCAACGACAAGAATATACCCGTCTATCGCCATTTTACGGAAGTATGCCCCATACTGCTTTATGGGAAGCTGCTTCATCTTCTCGTCGATCAGCCGCTTTTCTTCTTCCGTAACGTAAAACTTCATCTGTATATTTCTCTTTCGGTTTTCCATTTCCGCACCGCCTTTCGGTATAAGGGTTTGGGATTATCCCAACAAGCATTTTCCGCAAACGGGTACTCGTTTGCTGTGCTTGCTATCTACTCCATACCCCCACCGAAAGGCGGTATTTGTTGCGCGTTCCTTTGATTTTGGACGCAAAAAAAGATTGCAGCCGCCATGCGCTGCAATCTCCCGATTTCTCATATTGTGAGGTTAATCCTCTGCTTTTTCGACTTCCGTTATCTCCCTTGCTGTTGCGGTTACAATCCGTATGCCTTTATCGCTCATACCGTCCAGCAGCGCGTCAAGCTGCCGCCGCCCGGTGGATTTCTCCGCATTGCTGTTCGGGAAGAAAAATTGATCTACCGAAATATGATACCGGGTTACAAGGTCATAGAATACCTGTAAACTCGGCTGTTGTCCCTTGTTCTCGATATTCGCAAGGTAGCGCGGGGAAATATATAACTCGTCGCTTACCTTTTTGCGGCTCTCGCCGTATTCATTTCTCGCGGCTTTTATAGCTGCCCCGAAAGCCTTAAAGTCGTACAATGGTACGGGTCTTTTTGCCATTTTCATTCACCCTGTTACATTTTACAGTTCACCTTTCTTTTTGGATATGTCCACACAATTCATATCATTAGGTTAAATACTTCCTGTTGTGTATTGACAGTAGACTGATTTTCTGATAAAATAAAATTTATGTAAAAGGAGGCGGCGTTTATGTTGCATAGCATGCGTATTAGATAAGCATTGAAAAAAAGGATTTTCCCATTTTCAACATGGGCTTTTTTGTCATGCTTATTTTGCGGATGCTATACAAAAAACTAACGACGTATAGATATAGTATAGACATAGTGCAAGCTATGCCTTAGTTTTGTTGTACTGCTCTGTGCATTATAAATGCAGGTCAATGCTCATGTTGAGGATTGACCTGCATTTTTTTGTGTAAAAAGGACGAGTGAAATATAATGCTTAAAAAATATTGGATAAAATGTCCGATTTGTAACGGAAAGACGAGAGTTCAAGTATTTCATAATACTGTATTAAAAGATTTTCCTCTTTTCTGCCCTAAATGCAAATTGACGCATATCATTGATGTAGAAAAATTAGAGATTGTAATCAAAAATACAGAAAAACAAACTTTTATTATTTAGAAGAAAGGATATAAAAATGAAACGTTTACCTAAATATACGCCTGCGGAAGTACGGAATGATCCATACGGATTTACTTACAAAGAAATGTCGGAAGTTATTGGCGAGAATGAAGCAAAAGCCTTATATGAAGAATTATATAAGCAATTACCACGCAAAAAAAATCTATCAATGTTGGTAAAAAATATTTGCAAAAGCAGTGATACTGAAAAGTATGTTTACGAACTGAAAGACAACAAATACATTGAAACGGTTTTTATCAAGCGGCGAGATGGTGGAACTGTTTGCGTGAGCACACAAGTCGGTTGTCCTGTTGGTTGTATTTTTTGTGAGTCCGGGCGAAATGGCTTTGTTCGTAATCTAACATCGTCAGAAATCGTACAACAGATTATATTGTTGCGTCGAAAAGTAAACCGTATCGTTTTTATGGGTATGGGAGAGCCTTTATTCAATTATGACAACTTGATAAAAGCAATCCATATTCTCCGAGATAGATATGGGCTCAACTTTCCAACCGACGGCATTACCATATCAACAGTTGGTCCGGTCGATCAATTAAAAAAATTGCGCGAGGAACATCTTAAAATTCAGTTGACAATATCTTTACACGCAGCAACACAATCTGCAAGAAATCGTATTATTCCTCACATGCGCATATATGCTATTGAAGATGTTGTTAAGCAAGCCTTATCCTATTCTGAAAGGCATAATCGCAAAATTGTCTTTGCGTATTTGCTTTTACCGGGTATAAATGACCGGCCCTCAGATGTAAGACAACTTGCAAAATGGTTTCGGGGCAAAAAAGTTATGATTAACGTGTTACAATACAACCCAACAAGCAATTCAAGAATTAAAGCACCACAGAAACGGGAAATAGTTGCATTCAAACATCAATTAGAGCAAGCAGGACTTGAAGTTACTATGAGAGTTTCTCATGGCAGAGAGATTAACGCGGCTTGTGGACAGTTAGCTAACACATATAATAAATTCAAAAAAAAATGATTAAAAGTGCCAGACGCATAGACGCAGAGCCGATAACGCATTAGGTCAAAAAACCTATGTGTTATCGGCTTTTTTATTTAATATTGCGCAAAAGCCGCTGTTCCCTATTATAGAATGGATTGCGGGTAGTGTATTAAAGTCGCCCTTTTTTAAGGATACGGCGGGTATCGGGAGGTATCGCCATGTCCTTAATTTTTTATGTCCCGCCTAATCCATTGAGATCAAAAAAGCCTATTCCCGCCACCGGGATAACAGACATTAGCATCGTCAACAAGACATATCTGGTTCGTTCGTCTTCAAGCTGCCCAATAATACTTCTTATCGCATCAATTTGACAGCATTGAGCAATGCCAAAATACGCATTGGCATAGTATGTCAAAAATAAGCACGGAGTTTCTACCGTCGGTGCTTTACCTGGCGTCACTTGATCTACTAAATCTAAAATCTCCTTCAAGCGAGGATCATCACTCTGTGGCATAAACACAGAAGGAGTTTTTTCACAGAACAACTGATACTGCTTGTAATCTACAGTATCAATAAAGAATTTATTTTCTGTAGTCACCGCAGTACATACTTTTGCTTAACAAATCAATAAAAATGGTATTGGAAAGTTTAAATAGCGAAAATTTACAATAAGAAAAAGGAATATGAAAAAGTAGGGCGTAAGTTACACCCTGCTTTTTTATTTGGTAGTCTGATTCTTTTTTCTAAGAAGAGTTATCATAGAATTTAATACGGCGATATCTTCTGCTTCTAAACCAGACACATCCAGAACATTATTTTTTTCAATCCCAAGTAAGTAATCAGAACTGACATGAAAAATAGAAGCCAGCTTTAATAATATTTCAGGGGAAGGAGTTCTTTCCTGAAGTTCATAGTAAGAGACAACAGATTTAGAGACACCAATTTGTGTCGCAAGCTGTTGTTGGGTCATTCCATTTTGAGTTCGGAGTTCTTTTAATGTATTTCCAAAATTCAATAAGTCCACTAATTTATACCTCATTTCCTAATTGAGTTTACAAATATTGTGTACTATAATGGTTGATATAATTACTAAAATAGTCAATTTTACAAAAAGAGTGACGAAAAGAAAATATACAAATGAAGGAAATGGGATATAGAAGCATGGAATATACAAAAGTTCAACAACAAATGAATGATATAGTTGGGGATAATGTAAAGAAGCTGGCACAGTTATTTCCGGCAGCAGTAAAAGATGGAGAAGTTGATTTTGAAGCGTTAAAAGAGGAATTAGGACAGTTTCAGGAAGTTGGCAGTGAAAAATATGAGCTTACTTGGGCTGGGAAGAAGAACGCGAAAAAGATTGCCCAGGAAGATGTTGTAGGAAGAACATTGAAGTTTATACCTGAAGATAGTAAGGATGCGGAAACTACGGAAAATCTATATATTGAGGGAGATAATCTGGAAGTTTTGAAATTGCTTCGGCAGAATTATTATGGTGCGGTTAAGATGATTTATATTGATCCACCATATAATACTGGGAATGATTTTGTGTATAATGATTCATTTGAAATGAATGATGATGAAATTAAAGAAAATGATGAGAGTTTTAGTGGATTTGGAGAAAAGTATAGCATCAATTCTGATACGCAATCAAGGTATCATGCTAACTGGATTAGTATGATGTATCCTAGATTAAAGGTTGCAAAAGATTTACTTAGAGATGATGGTGTTATATTTATTTCAATTGATGATAACGAAATGATAAATTTAAAAGGGATATGTAATGAAATATTTGGGGAGGAGAATTTTATCGAACAACTAATTTGGAAACGAAGGGCGAATACTCCTAACGATAGGGTTATTGGAAAAATACATGAATATATTTTGGTTTATGCTAAAAATATGGATTCAGTGGTATTATATTTGCAACCTAGAGATGCAGCTTTGGATGAAAAATATAAAAATCCAAATAATGATTCCAGGGGACCATGGTTTGCAGATAATTTGAGTGCGAACGGAAAAGGTGGAAGATTAGTGCAAAGTTGTGTATATCCGATAAAAAACCCTATTACAGGAGAAGAATACTATCCACCTCAGAATAAGTGCTGGTTATATAACCGAGAAAAAATGAATGAATTGATGGTTGATGGCAGAATTGGATTTAGGGAGTCTTCAGGAGCTCCCTATTTAAAACGATTTCTTTCTGAAGTTCGTCAAGGAAGTACATTGCCAACACTTTTATTAGATAAAGGTTTTTCTGTTGATTCTGCAAAAGAGATAAGAAATCTTTTTGGAAAAGATGTGTTTGAGTTCCCTAAACCAACGATATTACTGAAAACTTTAATTAGAACTGGTTCATATGAAAACGATATAGTATTGGACTTTTTTTCAGGTTCCTGTTCTACTGTTCAAGCACTATTTGAACTTAATATAGAGATGAAAATTAACAGAAAGTTTATCATGGTTCAATTACCAGAACTCTGTAAAGATAATAGTGAGGCCCAAAGATTAGGCTATCAATATATATGTCAAGTTGCAATTGAGAGAATAAAAAAAGCAGGTCAAAAAATAAAGTCAGAACATCCCGATGCAGATATTGACATTGGCTTCAAAGTATTCAGAACTGCTGACACAAACATAAAATGGAATTCTCTCATGGACTTAGGACAGGTGAATATGTCCCAACTTGAATATACCCCGGATCTCATCGATTTTATGCCAGGTGCGAAAGATGTAGGACGGATTTTGCGGACATTCAAAATAAAAAAGAATGTGGAGGTAACAGACAATGGCAAAATCATTATTTGAGGAACTGGGCGGCAAATACGAAAGGCAAGGGGATTATTTGATACCGTGCTTAACTGTACCCGCCGAAGAAGAACAGGCAATAGGCATCTGGGGGCAACGGCATTTAGATTATCTAAAACAGTACCGTAAAGTTACATACACCAATCTTCTTACAAGCGGCAGGCTAAACGCCTACCTTGCCGACATCAACAGACAGGCACAGGAACGCTTTGAAAGGCTCATAGAGGGTATGAAACAGGCACAGGGCATAACGGAACAGCTAAAGGCAGAAAACGCCTTAGAATGGACAGGATGCCTCAATAACATAAGGGCTTGTGCGAGGGAGATTGTGGAAAAGGAAATTATTTTTGCATAAACAGATGATTAGTGGCAGGGGGAAATCCTGCCGCTTTTTCTGCTTTAGTTTGTCAGCTTGACAAATAAAGGGTTAAGGAATATAATTAGATTCAGTATTATACAAGGAGTTAATAAATATGCGGCAAGGTATTCTTAAATAAACTGTCAATTTGATAGTGGGAACAAAAAGTAGCAGTCTCGTTTCACTTTTAATATGGGGCTTAGTTTTTTGTACCCAGTTTAAGAATACTTTTATCATGTAATTTTATATGCCCGAAAACATATAAGTGTTTTGGGGCTATTGGAGTTATTTACCCAGTGATAGGAGTATTTATCACTGGGTATTTTTATGCCCTTTTTTGGGTGTTGATAGGAGGAAAATCACATGAAAATAATTAACTTAGGCATTCTGGCTCACGTTGACGCAGGAAAGACAACATTAACGGAAAGTTTATTGTATACCAGTGGTGCAATTGCAGAACTAGGGAGCGTAGATGAAGGCACAACAAGGACAGATACAATGAATTTGGAGCGTCAAAGGGGAATCACTATCCAGACAGCAGTGACATCTTTTCAGTGGGAGGATGTAAAAGTCAACATTATAGATACGCCAGGCCATATGGATTTTTTGGCGGAAGTATACCGTTCTTTATCCGTATTAGACGGAGCAGTATTATTAGTTTCTGCAAAGGATGGCATACAGGCACAGACCCGTATACTGTTTCATGCACTACAGACAATGAAGATTCCGACAATTTTTTTCATCAATAAAATTGACCAAGAGGGGATTGATTTGCCAATGGTATATCGAGAAATGAAAGCAAAGCTTTCTTCGGAAATTATAGTGAAGCAAAAGGTTGGGCAGCATCCCCATATAAATGTAACGGACAATGACGATATGGAACAGTGGGATGCGGTAATTATGGGAAACGATGAACTATTAGAGAAATATATGTCAGGGAAACCGTTTAAAATGTCAGAACTGGAACAGGAAGAAAACAGGAGATTCCAAAACGGAACGTTATTTCCCGTTTATCACGGAAGCGCTAAAAACAATCTGGGGATTCGGCAGCTTATAGAAGTGATTGCCAGTAAATTTTATTCATCAACGCCTGAAGGTCAATCTGAACTATGCGGGCAGGTTTTTAAGATTGAATATTCAGAGAAAAGGCGGCGTTTTGTTTATGTGCGTATATATAGCGGAACATTGCATTTGAGGGATGTTATTAGAATATCTGAAAAAGAGAAAATAAAAATCACAGAGATGTGTGTTCCGACAAACGGTGAATTATATTCATCCGATACAGCCTGCTCTGGTGATATTGTAATTTTACCAAATGATGTTTTGCAGCTAAACAGTATTTTGGGGAACGGAATACTGTTGCCGCAGAGAAAATTTATTGAAAATCCTCTCCCTATGCTCCAAACAACGATTGCAGTAAAGAAATCTGAACAGCGGGAAATATTGCTTGGGGCACTTACAGAAATTTCAGATGGCGACCCTCTTTTAAAATATTATGTGGATACTACAACGCATGAGATTATACTTTCTTTTTTGGGGAAAGTGCAGATGGAAGTCATTTGTGCCATCCTTGAGGAAAAATATCATGTGGAGGCAGAAATAAAAGAGCCTACTGTTATATATATGGAAAGACCGCTTAGAAAAGCAGAATATACCATCCACATAGAAGTCCCGCCAAATCCTTTCTGGGCTTCTGTCGGGTTGTCCATAGAGCCGCTCCCTATTGGAAGCGGAGTGCAGTATGAAAGCAGAGTTTCACTTGGATATTTAAATCAATCGTTCCAAAATGCGGTTATGGAGGGGGTTCTTTATGGCTGCGAGCAGGGGCTGTATGGATGGAAAGTGACAGACTGTAAAATCTGTTTTGAATATGGATTGTATTATAGTCCTGTAAGTACCCCCGCAGACTTTCGGCTGCTTTCCCCTATCGTATTGGAGCAGGCTTTAAAAAAAGCAGGGACAGAACTATTAGAGCCATATCTCCACTTTGAAATTTATGCACCGCAGGAATATCTCTCACGGGCGTATCATGATGCTCCAAGGTATTGTGCAGATATTGTAAGTACTCAGATAAAGAATGACGAGGTCATTCTGAAAGGAGAAATCCCTGCTAGATGTATTCAAGAATACAGGAACGATTTAACTTATTTCACAAATGGGCAGGGAGTCTGCTTGACAGAGTTAAAAGGATACCAGCCAGCTATTGGTAAATTTATTTGCCAACCCCGCCGCCCGAATAGCCGTATAGATAAGGTTCGGCATATGTTCCACAAGTTAGCTTAACAGCTTGCAAAAGTCATATAAAATGAGATTTGAAAGGATTAGAGACTAATTATGATGAAATGCGAATGGATATTGTGTCCTGTTTGTGGGAACAAAACCCGTAATAAAATTAGGAAGGACACTGTTTTGGAGAATTATCCCCTTTATTGTCCAAAATGCAGACAAGAAAGATTGATTAAAGTTGACAACTTGAAGATAACTGTCATCAAAGAGCCAGACGCTTAAGACGCAGAGCCGATGAAATTGTGGAACAATTCACGAATCATCGGCTCTTTTTGTTTCGTATTTGAAAGAACAAACTCACCAAATAAAAAAAACGATATTCGGGTGGGTTATTTTGTTATACCCTAAATTACCCTCTGAATTTGTTTTTAAATTTGGAGGGATTTTTTTATGTCCTTTTTTCGGGCAGTTATCTATCTGCTCATACGAAGCAAAATTTATCAATACATAGCATATCAGAGAACGGCAGGAAACCAGTTAAAAAAATTTCTGCCTATGCAACGGCACTTCCTGCCTTGAATGTAGAAGTACAATCTCCATACAACAGAATTAATATTTCCCATAACCGTAAAGGTCATAGAGCCTTTGCGGTTTTTCTTTTGTCGATTTTTGTTGGAAAGTGCCATAGGGCTATTAGTGGTGTTAGGTGTCGTTCGCCACCTCTCCATCTGGATTTTGAACATTTCAAAAATTCAGATGGGAGGTACTTACAGTGAAATACGCACCGAGAAAGGTATATATCAAGGAAAGCGGCAGATATGTGGAACTGTCCTATACGGATTTCTGCCGCCGCAGGGAATCCGACCAGACCTATATGGACAAGCTGTTTATCCCCATTCAAGGCTGTCTGCTTGAAGTCGTGAGGGAGCAATACACGGACTTCTACCGAGATAAGGAACGGTGGCGTTATCTGAAAAAATTAGATACGAAGAACAGCCTGCTTTCTCTGGATGGATTTACGGACAGCGAGGGGAAGCCTTTAGACTTTATCGCTGATGAAGCGGCAGACATTGCGGAAACCGTTGTCAATGCGGTTATGGTGGACAGGCTGAAAGCCGCCCTGCCTTTGCTGTCGGATAGTGAACAGGAATTGATACAGGCAATCTTTTTTGACGGACTTTCTGAGCGTGAAGTCGGGGCGAGGTTCGGCATAACCCAGAGCGTTGTGAACAAACGCAAAGCCAGAATCCTAAGAAAACTAAGAAAGATAATAGAAAATTAAAATTTAAGGCGTTCAGCCCCCTTGTTTTTTCCTTTGGGAAAATGAGGGGGTTTTTCTCTGCCCTCTCAATCAATTCTGATTGGAGGAAAAGAAGCATGGCATATAACCACGGACGGGAGGACAGGAAATGGCGTATCTGGAAAGAAGCGGAGGAAAAGCTGCTGCGTGAGTGCGGCGTTGATGAAGCGACCATTGAGCAGATACGCATTGCGGACAGGGCAGACTTCAATTCCAACAGGCGGTTTTACCGATGGACGAATGACATTGCGGAATACCTTGAGGACATGGCAGACAGGGAGCGGCAGACGGAAGTGGGTACGGTTGCGGAGTTACTGGACGAGATTGAGAGCGAAAATCTCTATCAAGTATTAGTCGCGGTGGACGGGCGTACCTTGAAAATCGTCCTGCTGAAAATGCAGGGGTATTCCACAAAGGAGATTGCCCCGCTCGTGCATTTGACGACTGGTGCCATCTATGCGAGGTTAGACCATCTGCGGAAGAAGCTACGAAAATTTTATAGCGTCTAAAACAGCCTGCCGTCCTGCGGGCTACTGGGTGAGGGATGGAAATCCCCTCACTTATTTTTTGCAGGAGGCAAGCGGGATGGCATACAGAGTTAAGGCGTACACGCTTCGGGAGGAATCCACGGAAAGCGGCACAAGGTATTTTATCAGCTTTAAGGACGGGCAGGGCAAATCCCACGAGTTGGAAGTGTCGGAACAGTTCTTTATGGAGTTTCGGCAGATGGAACGCAGGAACAGGAATCTCCTCCAATGGGACGAGCGGCACAGGGAGTTTTCGGAAGTATGGGACGAAACGCTGAACAGGCGGGCGTTGAAGCTGCCTAAGAGCATAGAGGAACAAATGATTGAGGCAGAACGGGCAGAACTGCTCTGTAAGGCGGTTGACGGACTGCCAGAGATACAAAGGCGGCGTTTCCTGCTCTACTACGAGTATGAGTTCAATTTTTACCAAATCGCCGCTATGGAGCATTGCACCGCTTCGGCAATACAGAAATCTGTTGCGATTGCAAAGGAGAAAGTAAAGGCGGAAATGAGGAAGTATCTCCAACCGTGACCGACACCGCCCGAAAAAGAAATCTGTTTTTTATTTGTGTGGGATTGGCGGCATTACATACTCTCACTTTTTCTTCGTGGGAGTAAATCTATTTTTAAGGAGGTCAACGCCTATGTGCAACGAAAACAAAAACACCGCCCGAAAGGAGGAAAGCCATGCAGAAGTTACAGACAGTCAACGCCGAAACGCTCCTTTATGAACCGCTTGAGAAGCCGTCCTTTGTGGTGGACAGCCTTATCCCCACAGGCTTGTCGCTGTTCTGCGGCTCACAGAAGATAGGAAAGAGCTGGCTCATGCTGAAGCTATGTTTATGCGTGTCGCAGGGACTTCCCTTGTGGGATATGCCGACAATGGAGGGCGACGTGCTTTACCTCTGCCTTGAGGACACGTTCTGCCGTATACAGGACAGGCTGTTCCGATTGACGAACGAAGCGAGCAGGCGGCTTCACTTTGCCGTGGCAAGCTGCAAGCTGTCAGACGGTCTTATCGTGCAGCTTGAAGATTATCTGAAAGATTACCCAAACAGCAGGCTTATTGTCATTGACACTTTGCAGAAAGTCCGTACAGCTTCAAAAGACAATGCCTACGCAAGCGACTATGGGGACATCTCACTAATCAAAGACTTTGCCGACAGGCATTCATTGGCGGTCATTGTCGTACACCACATCCGAAAGCAGAATGACAGCGATGTGTTCAACAAGGTGTCTGGGACGACAGGCTTAACGGGGAGTGCGGACGCTACCTTTGTTCTGGAAAAGGAGAAACGGGCATCCGACACCGCCAAGCTGTATGTGACGGGCAGGGACACGCCCTATCAGGAATACACGCTGCGTTTCCGTGATTGCAGTTGGGAACTTGTGGAGAGAAAAACGCAGGAGCAGCTTGCGAAAGAAACGATACCAGACGTCCTTTTTCGGTTGGTGGATTTTATGAGGGATAAGGAAGAATGGGCAGGCACGGCAACGGAGCTGTTAGCCGCTATGAGGGAAACGGAAACCATACCCACGGTGATTACGAAATGGCTCAATGAATACCGCACCACATTTTTAAATGAGAACCATATCGTTTATCAGTACAGCCGCAAAAAACACGGCAGGCAGATTTCGCTTGCAAAGCGGGCGGGTGACAGCGGTGACGGTGGTGACAGCGATATTGGGATACCCCCTGTTACTGTCATTGACGCTTAAAGCCGTGTAAAGCTGGCGACTCTGCCCTGCGGGTGACAGCGGTGACGGCGGTGACAGTGATTTTAGGATACCCTGCCGCTGTCATCCCTGCGGGAGAACACCCCGTAAACGCAAAGTGCAGGCGTAGGATTTACCCGCCCTTTTCGGCGTGTAAAACCACCCCTGCGGTCAGAAAAATCCTTCCGATTTTTCCGACTGCGTTTACAGGGTGTAACACACTACACTTTGCCCTGCAAAGTCGTGTGCCAGACGTTCCCTCTGGACTCCCTTATGGCAGGTCTTACGCCCTGCTTATCCTACGCTCCACGCTTCGGATAAAAGAATGGCAGCATGACGGTGACGGCTCTTGCGAGGGGGTATTCCAAAAACACCGTCATCATCGACATGACCGTCATGCAGGGAATAAGGGTGACAGTTGAGGCAGTCGGTAGGGGGTATCCCAAAACTGCTGTCACCGCCGTCACCGCTGTCACCCAAAGGGCAGTTTACCCGCCGAAGAAAGGAAGATGATGAATTATGCCCTATGCAATCCTGCGTTTCCAGAAACGCAAAGCGGGCGGCGTTGCGGCTTGCGAACGCCACAACGAGCGTAAAAAAGAAGCCTATAAAAGCAATCCAGATATAGATATGGAACGCTCGAAAGATAACTACCATCTTGTGAATCCGCCGAGGTACACCTACAAGAAAGAGATTAACCGCATGGTAGCCGAAGCAGGGTGCAGGACGAGGAAAGATAGCGTGATGATGGTGGAAACGCTTATCACGGCTTCGCCAGAATTTATGAACAGCCTGCCGCCCAAAGAACAGAAAGCGTATTTTACGATGGCTCTGGATTTCATTTCAGAGCGTGTCGGGGAGAAAAATATCCTCTCCGCAGTCGTCCACATGGACGAGAGAACGCCGCATATGCACCTCTGTTTTGTGCCGATTACACCAGACAATAAGCTGTCTGCCAAAACAATTTTAGGCAATCAAAAGAGCCTGTCCGAATGGCAGACCGCCTACCATGAGCGGATGTCCTCACGGTGGAATCAGCTTGAAAGAGGTCAGTCCTCAATGGAAACGAAGCGGAAACATGTCCCCACATGGCTCTATAAGTTGGGCGGCAGGCTTGATAAACAGTATGAGGAAATTGTGTCTGCACTGTCCGACATCAACGCCTTTAATGCAGGGAAGAAGCGTGACAAGGCTCTGGAACTGATTGCGGCATGGCTCCCAGACGTGGAGAAATTCTCAAAGGAAATCAGTAAGCAGAGTGCCTATATCAATAGCCTAAAGGAGCAAATCGGGCAGGAATCAGACTATGCGGGGCGTATGCGTGATGAAAAGTATGAGCAGGAACTAAAGGTGCAGAAAGCGAACCAGAAGATATTTGAGTTGCAGAGAACCAACGAGCAGATGGGGCGGCTGCTCTCAAAGATACCGCCCGAAGTGTTGGAAGAATTGCAGAAAAACCATAAAAGCAGAGCGAAAGAAAGGTAGATATGTGAATGAAGAAACAGGATTTTAAGGTGT